>Ga0315535_1000049_pt1 | contig 67260 bp, 50 predicted proteins | sample SalMarSW160220MG_2_FD_203092 | JGI IMG/M metagenome (GOLD analysis project Ga0315535, IMG submission 203092) | Salt marsh sediment microbial communities from the Plum Island Ecosystem LTER, Massachusetts, United States - Salt Marsh Sediment SW1602-20 ... | reverse complement strand
TTGGGCCTGTCCGAAAAGCGAGCAAGAGAAGAAGCCCGCAGGTGCCTGCGGTGCGATGTCTGCGTCCGCTGCGGCAAGTGTGTCGATATCTGCCGGAACAAGATGGGGGTCGATGCGCTCCAGATGGGGTATCTTGCTTTTGACGAGCCCGGTCATACGGATTTCCGCGTCGCCGCTGAACGGTGCATCCTGTGCGGCGCCTGTGCCGCCAACTGCCCGACCGGAGCCATGAAGATGGAAGACAGGGACAACGAGCGGGTACTCACCCTTTGCGGTACGATCCTCAACCATCTTGAACTTGAATATTGCCGGAGCTGCGGCGCACCGCTCGGGCCGGCCAGGTACCACGACTTCATCAGAAAGAGGACGGAAGAGACGGGCTTCGTCACCGGTGACGGAAAGCTCTGCATCGCGTGCGCAAGAAAAACAACGGCAAGGGCCCACGGAGAAGTGGTAACGCCGACGCCGCCGGTCTGAGTGACATCGAGGACGCTCAAGGAGTCCCGCCTTTGGCGGGATTCCGTTTCGAGGCTCCGGGCTGGCCCGCACCTGGTAGACATTGCAGGTTGGAGGAGTGGTAAAATGGCCTTTCGAAAAGGGCAACGAGTGGAAATATTCAGGAAATCTCAGGATGAAAGCTGGCAGGAGTACATGGAAAAATTCATCGGCGCTCACGGCATCATCACTGATCCTGATTCCATCAAGAACGATCCGGATGCCCTCATCGAGGTGTCGCTCGATGGAGAAGGGACGCATAGATTTCCCCAGGATTGCCTTCGCCCTCTGGAGAAATAGGTGTTTATCGATCAAAACCGGATAACCTGACTTCCCAGGGATGATAACCGCATCCTGGGCACCGTGGAAGCCCGGCAGGGACCACCCTGGGAAATGAAAACCGAGAGAGGAGATGATTCATGAAGCTTCAGGAGTTCCTGAATGGGGAAGTGAGGGGTTTTTTCTCTCTGGATGCATCCCAGACCGCTGAGGACGCCATCAGGCTGATGACTAAGAAGCAGGTGGGTTGCGTGCTCGTCACCGAAGACGATCAACCCGTTGGGATCTTCACGGAGCGGGATGTCCTGCACTGCTACGTTCGCTGCCAGGAAAAGCCGTACAATGAGATCCCTTTGAAACAAGCCATGACCAATAAGCTGATCGTGGGCAGGCCGGAGGACGATCTTGAACAGACCATCTCCCTGATGGTGCAGGCCGATATCAGGCATCTCCCCATCGTGGAGGGGCAGAACGTGGTGGATGTGATTTATATCTGCGATCTCCTCCACCACCAGATGGGAACGCTGAATACTGAAATTCGGTACCTTGAAGAGTACCTGAAGGACCTGCAGAGTGCAGTTACGGATTAACATTGATTAAACGCGTTGTCTCCTGATCATGGCGCTCCGGAAGAAAAGGCTGCCCCCCGGCGCATCCTTGGACAAGCTGATGGTTCCCGCTGTGCGAGAGGAGACTCAATCAGGCAGAGTGTTATCGTGGAAAAAGTACACCTCGTCATCGATGAAAGGCCTTATGAGGCTGAAGTGGGACTGAGCGTTCTGGAGGTTTTGAGGGAGAATGGCATCAGGATCCCTACCCTCTGCTACCACAAAGCGCTGCGTCCTATCGGCGCCTGCAAGCTCTGTGCAGTTGAAGTAACGAGCAAGGCAGGAAAGCCGAGGGCCATGCTCTCCTGCATCCTCAAGGCCAAGGAAGACCTCACAGTAACGACTGATTCGGAGCTTGTGAGGCAGGCGCGGGAAACGGCGATGCACCGGCTCCTTGCCCTGGCGCCCCAGGCGAAGACCCTCTTGAGGATTGCCGAAGAATTCAATATTCCCACAGGGCCCATCCCCGACGGCTGCGTACGGTGCCGTCTTTGTATCAGGGTATGCAAGGAAGTTGTGGGTCCGGGTGCATTGAAGATGGAGAAACGCAACGGAACCAGTTATGTGACGCCTACGGAGGGCCTCTGCATCGGGTGCGGGACCTGTGCCAACATATGCCCGACAGGCACCATCCACCTGGTGGACCACGAAGGGATCAGGACCATAAGCATCCGTGATGAGACTATCGGTATTCATCCGCTTATCCGTTGCGATTCATGCGGCACCTATTTCGCCTCTCAAAAATTTCTGGCCCACATTTCGGAGGCGACATCACCGCATGTGGATGTGAAAGAGCACCACAGATACTGCCCGACCTGTTCAAAGCTCTTTTCGGATCGCACCAGATCGTCCTCGCGCTTCAAGCGACTGTAATAACTCGTTTTTCTAGTTAAAACGCACCCTTGTCGTTAACCTCTTTCTTCAATCGTTTTGCCCCTGTCAAGAGTGTCGCCGCGCATAAGAACGCCAGCATACCGAATCCTGGCGAAAATGTTCCTGCAGAATCTTTCAGTATACCAAACATCACAGTAAGAATAATCGCCCCAATGTTGGCCACAAAATTTATGAAGCCGAAAAGGGTAGCCAGGAAGTCCTGGGGCGTGGTGATGGTAGCGATCTCGAAAAACGCGCCGAAATTTATTGATGCAAACAGTGCTGCACCTGCAGCAAGCACCAGGACCAAAGCAGAGGCGTGAGAAACGGATAGACCCAGAAATATAAGCGCCAGGAGCATTATGGATCCGTTTGCAACGCGGACAGGGCGGAATTTCATGATGACGAAACCGCCTCCTACCCGTCCCAGACCGCTTATCAGCATTACCAACGCTCCTCCCCAGGCCAGTTGGGCGGCTGAAGCGCCAACCCAGGTTTCAGCCAGCAGGGACGGCATCCAGTTGCCCAAATTGATCATAGAACCATAAGAAAGAGCATGATAAATTCCTATAATCCATCCTAAGGGCATTTTGAGAACCTGAGATAGGGGAGGCAAAGAGACATTTGTTGCCCTTTTTTCCAAGCCCAGTCCGATAAGCCACATGATGAGAGGAAAGCAAAACAGCTCGGGGAAAATGTACGTCCATTCCCATGCGTTGGCGGTGAGCCGCGGTATGAATAAATAGGCAAGAATACCTCCCAAAGAGAAGAATCCCGCAAAAAACGCCTGATGGGAACCGGACCTTCCTTCAGGCGCATAAAGAGCAAGCAGTTTCATGGTGGCGACGAAAGCCAATCCCGTTCCAATTCCAGTGATTATTCGGGCCAGGATAGCGGCATCCAATCCGGCGACGAGCACGGGGAGCAGATTTCCAGCCGCCATGGAGATGAGACTGATCATCAGCGAATGCCGAACGCCCAAACGGTCAACAATCATGCCTCCGGGCACCTGAATGAGGGCATGAGACCAAAGCATTGCACTGATCAACAGCGAAATCCTGGTATAAGAAACCCCGTAGAGAGCCATTAGAATATCTAAGGCAGGCGGAATGTTTAAAAAGATTATTCCCAGGTTAACGCCCATCAACAGGGAAAATATCGTCTTGCTGTTCATTTGGGATCCGGGTAGCAGTTTATGTGATCATGCGGGAACCGCTTTTTTTAATTTCGAGGGTCTTATCTCGGATCTGCATGATTTTGCGAAGTGGCACAGTATCATATATCACTTACGAATGGAACCTGGGTTGTGGGCCAAAATCCACCATCAAGATATCATCTGCTGCGTTGCCTTCGCTCGCTCCTCCTTGCGACGTATTGTTTATACGTCTCAGTCGTCGCTCCTCGGCGCCTTGCATCTGACGCTTTGCTGGTGACCAGGAGTTTCACCAAATCACCCGGTGGAACTCATGATGCGAAAATTAGACGGTGGATTTTGGTGGGGCCTGTTTCCGCTGAAACAGCCCCGACAGAGATAACGTTTTGATGGACATTCAGTGGCAACGGAGACGCTGTTGACAAATAGGCCCAAATGGGCGAGGTATTACCTATGTTGCTTATTCTTCTTTTTGCCTTCATTGCGCTGTATCTCATCTTGGCCCTTGGTCTTGCTTATCTTGCCCACAGGATGCCACGCCAGCCGGTGAATGATCTCCCGGACTGGGGGCGTGTTATCGATACCAGGATTCCGGCAGCCGGCGGCGGGGAACTGGAGGTGTGGCGAATTGAGCCGGAAGGGAAGTCGAGGGGCACCGTCCTCCTGGCCCACGGATGGAGCCGCAACAGGAACAGAATGGTCGCGAGAGCACGAATATTCGGACACATGGGCTTCAGCACAGTACTGCATAGCGCGAGAGACCACGGGGAATCATCCAAAAAACGCTTGATGAACGCCTTACGGTTTGCCGAGGATATCGAGACGGTCATGGACTGGATCAACGAACCCGTTCTGCTTTACGGTCATTCAATCGGCGCCGCGGGCGCCGTCATCGCCGCAAGCAGAAGAACGAAACGGGTTCGTCTGCTGTTCCTGGAGGGGTGTTATGCACGGACCAGGGAGGCCCTGCTGTCCCTGTACCGCAATCAGAATCGTTTTTTCGGGCCTCTCTTCGCCCCTATGATGCTGCTGTGGATGGATATATTCTATCGCTTCAGGCTGGATACGGTCAGCCCGGCGAGGCTTGCGCCGTCCATCAATCTCCCCGTCCTCATTATCCATGGAGGCAGAGACCAGAATTTTCCCCTCCATCACGCCTGGAGGCTCAGGGATGCCTTCCCCCCGGGGCGGGCCGAACTCTTTGTGTCTCTTGAATCCGACCACAGCAGTTCCAGCCTTGATCCGGGGTTTCCGGCAGCTATCATGGCCTTTGTGGAAAGGCACCCGGACTCATTGCCCTGATATTGCTCTTGACCTTGTCAAGGCCGGCCCTGCCGAAAACGGTCTTTCCGAATCGGGCTTCAAAGGCCTTGCGGTTCATATGGAAGAATGTTCCGGCAGCAGGAAGGCATTCCAGCCTTTTATCGGCGCCCCGGTTGAACGGGCAGACCTCCTGGCACACATCACACCCGAAAAAGCAATCCCTCATCTTCTTCCCTGTTTCGCTGTCAACGGGGCCCCTTTTCTCAACGGTCAGATAGGAGAGGCACTTTCCCGCGTCCAGAGAGAAAGGGCTTTCAAGCGCCCCGGTCGGGCACGCTTCCACGCAACGCCTGCATGACCCACACAGGGTGACCATCCGGTTCGACGCCGGGATGGGAAACGCAGCCGTGACAAGTACCTCGGCCAGGAACAGGTATGAGCCATGACCCGGTATGATAAGCATGTTGTTCTTCCCGATAAACCCGATGCCCGCTGCCCAGGCGAAGCCGCGTTCCAGGAGAGGAGCTGAATCCACACAGATGCGCGATCGCTCTCCGGGAAACTCTTCAGAGATGAGAGCCGTGAGAGGCCTGGCCGTTGCCTTAATGCTTTCATGATAATCGGGTTCCAGGGGGCGAGTATAGCGTGCGGCAGTGAAGCCGTCGGGAGTGCACGGTTTTTCGGGACCATAGGGATATGCCAGCGTGATGATGGTCGCACAGCGTTCAAGCACATTTCGCGGGTCGGCCTTCAGACCCTTGTGCTTCTGAAGCCATTTCATTTCTCCGTACTTCCCGGCGTCTACCCAGCAATTGTAGTCGGCGAGGAATGGGGGCGGACCCGCGCGGCGGAAACCCACCGCAATAAACCCGAGGTCCCGCGCCACCCGGGAAAATCGCTCATGAAATGACATGATTCAATTAGATCCTGTCAAAAATCCAAATCGTAGGGGGTCAAACTCTCATATCCGGTTTCCGTGACCAGCACAGTCTGTTCAAACTGGGCGGAAAGAGACTTGTCTTCCGTGACCGCAGTCCAGTCGTCATCGAGGATATGAAGTTCTTTCCTGCCCAGGTTGATCATGGGCTCGACCGTGAACACCATCCCCGGGACGAGCGGGATGCCTTCCCCCTTTCGGCCATAATGCGGGATCTGGGGTGGTTCGTGAAAATCAAAACCAACGCCGTGTCCAACAAACTCCCGCACGACGGAACAGCCTTCCCCCTCCGCATATTGCTGGATCGCCCATCCAATATCACCAATCGTGTTTCCCGGCCTCACCTGCTGCAGGCCGAACAGGAGACTTTTTCCTGCGACCGCAACGATCTTCTTCGCGCCCGCTCCCGGCTTCCCCACAAAAAAGGTTTTACTGGCATCGGCATAGTAGCCGTTCAAAATGGAGGTGACATCGACGTTTGCGATATCCCCGTTCTTCAATACACGATCGCCGGGGATACCATGGCAGATGACCTCATTGACTGAAACACAAACGCTCTTCGGATAGCCCCGGTAATTGAGGGGCGCCGGCGTGGCACCGTGTTCGACCGTGTAGTCATGGACGAGACTGTTGATTTCATCTGTTTTTATGCCTGCTCTGATATGGCTTTCCGCCAGGTCCAAGGTATCCACGACCAGCCGTCCGGCCTTTTTGATGCCTTCCACATCCGGGCTTTCCTTCAAGCGAATCCGGTACCTCTCGGCATACAGACGTTTCACGTCAACAGGCTCAACGCTGCGTTCGTCCTTATTCATGCAGCATTTCTTATACTTGAGCCCGCTCCCGCAGGGACATGGATCGTTCCGGCCTATCTTCCTTCTTCCTGTTTCATATAACATGCATTGCCCTCAATTTCTCTTCAGGTGCCCTCCCCCGCTTCGTCATCTGCACAGTAAAGATCCGGGTCCAGAGGGCCCGGCTTTGGGTTGTCCCTGGAAGGGGCTTGTTTGTTCCCGTTCTGATGAAATGATCTAGAGTTTGGAGTGAGCTAAAGTTAATGGAATGCACAGATCTTCTATTTAATAGAATGAAAAGAAATTCCTCAACTCTAGTCACTTTAGGCATTCTAGGTCACTATAGCCACTCTGGAGATACGGGAAAAAGTATCATTCATCTACCCCGAGATGCACGCGAAAGTCAAGGCCGGATTGAGGCCCTGATCACCAGCAAGGCATCATCTGCTGCGTTGCCTTAGCTCGCTCCTCCTTGCAGCGTGTCGTTGTACACGCTTCAGTCGTCGCTTCTCGCCGCCTTGCATCTAATACCTTGCTGGTGATCAGGATTCCTCTGAGGTTTGACAGTGGATTCGGGAATGGAGAATTTTGTTGATCCCGCGGGGCTTCCTGGATATGAAAGGAACTATGGCAAGAATCCTCGATAAAAGGACCCTCCAGACCCCCCACGTGTGGGCATTCACTACGTACTTTGCCGAAGGTTTCCCGTATACCTTGATCCGAATCGTGTCATCCGTCTTTTTTCGCGACAGGAAGGTCAGCCTTGAGGCCATCGGTCTCACCTCACTCTTCGGCCTCCCGTGGGTCCTCAAGTTCCTCTGGGGCCCGCAGATCGATCAGTTCGGCACGAAACGCCGGTGGCTCCTGAATACTCAGGGTCTGCTGCTGTTGCTCTTCCTGCTGGTCGCTTTGCTGACACCCTTCTCTGCTCTGATCCGGTGGGTTGCCATATGTTTTTTCGTGGGGTCCATCATTGCCGCCACCCATGACATGGCCATAGACGGGTATTACATGGAGGTCCTGGACAGGAAAGGACAGGCCCGGTTCGTGGGATACCGCGTCATGGCTTACCGCATTGCCATGATGACCGGTACCGGCATCGTGGTTACCATCGGGGCCATGACGACCTGGCGCCTGGCATACCTCTCTGCAACGGCGATGCTGGGTGTTTTGTTCATCTATCACTTTTTCCTCCTGCCCAGGGTAGAAACTCCCGGGAGGCCCATACGCCAATGCCTGAAACCCCTGCTGGATGCCAAACGATTCGAGATAATTGCCATTCTCGTCCTGGGCATCTTTGCGATCCGTTGGAGCATGTCCTTCGGATGGTATGAGAACCTGGAAGGCCACATCCCTGCCCTCGCCCGTATCCGGATTTCCGGCTGGATCGGGATTGCCCTCCTGGTCCTCCTGGCGCTCATGGCACTGTTCAAGAAGCGTATACGACAATCCCTTTTCAAAGACCCGGAGGCCTTTTACTCAAGGGCGTTTCTGGCCTACATGGACAGGGAAAAAATGGGCGTGGCCCTGGCCTTTATCATTTTGATGAGAACCGGGGAATCGATGCTGGCCTCCATGGTATCCCCGTTCCTCGTAGACCTGGGGATAAAGGTCCACTATGGATGGATCTCCGGTGGGGTCGGTCTGCCCTTTTCCATCGTCGGCGCCATGCTGGGGGGCTGGTTCATCGCTCGATACGGCCTGAAGAGGACGATCTGGCCGTTTCTCCTTGCCCAGAACCTGACAAACGTCATTTACATGATCCTGGCATTGGTTCTGAACAGCTATGTGACCATGAACACGGGGGCTTCAGTTCCGACACCTATCGGACCTTTCAACCTCTTCCTCGTTGCGTCGGTCCACGCATTCGATCAGTTTGCCGGAGGGCTTGGAACCTCCGTTCTCATCACTTTCCTGATGCGGACCTGTCTTTCCGAGTTCAAGGCGGCGCACTATGCCATCGGCACCGGTCTCATGAACATAAGCGGGGTCTTCTCCGGGGTAATCAGCGGGTTCCTGGCCCAGTGGCTGGGCTATGGCTGGTTTTTCGGCCTCAGTTTCGCGGCATCCATCCCCGGGATGGCTCTCATTTTTTTCATCCCCTTCCTGGACGAACAGGACGGCACGGAAATCCTCCCTGAAGAGTAAAGCGCCGGGTCCACAGGGCCCTTTGGGCCACCTCTGGAAGGGGCTTCTTTATTCCCGTATCTCAGGAGTGACGGCACAGAGAATTCAGAAGTCAGAAGTCAGAAGTCAGGAGCCAGAAGAATTTGAAGTCGCTTCGTTCCAACAAATTCATGCTATGTGTTGAGTAATATGAGTAATAGATGATGTCTTTATTCTGGATTCTGACTCCTGGATTCTTCGCTCGAATAGTACGGCATGGCCTCTGGTCTCTGACTCCCACAGAGCAGGAGGCATCGGGTGCCTTTCGGATTACTCCTTGCCCAGGAACAGGAAAGTGCCCGGGTCGAGTTTCAGGCTCACATCCGGAATGCTCGGGCGATCGTGGTCTTTCAACAGCCTGAGGTGCATCCGTGTGGCTTCCGGCTGCAACTGGAGGATAATGCTGAAAACATCGTCAAAATCGTTGCATGGGTAAGGGATACCCCGTTCATTGGTCTCTGTGATATGCCGATGGGAAAGGGCGGAGAACCATATTTCGGCTTTAAGGGATTCGGCAAGTTCTTTGAATTGCAGGAAGAGATCCCGTGAACTCTCCTTGAAATCCAGACCGTCCACGATAAGGGCATCGGGCCTGAAGCCCATGTTTTCTGCCAGATTATCCAGGTTGGCCCGCAGCCGGCCCAAAGAAAAGCTCTGATTCAAATAGGCAAGAATCAGCCTGTTTCGATCGATACGGCTCCTGACTTCATATTCATCCTCAATGTCCAGCGCCTTGAGAAGATCAGAGAGGATGACGTTGTAATAACACGACACCTTCTCGGGCGCCTCTTCGAGAGAGACATGCACCAGCTTTTCACCATGAAAAATGCGGTCAAAGGCGATATGGATGAGACAGGCGGTCTTCCCTACGCCTGCCCTGGCAATGAGAACACCCAGGTTTCCCGGTCCAAGCCCTTTTTGGGATGACTGCTCCAGCACTTTCAACGGGCTCACAGAAATGAATCTTTCCATGCCTATTTCCCTCCCTTCGTCTTCTCCCTGATTTCTCGTTTGAGGTCCTCAGCGATGGATTCGGGGACCTTTGCATATTTAGAAAACTCCATGGTGAACTCTCCTTTCCCCTGGGTCAGGGACCGCAGGACTGTGGCATAGCCGAACATCTCGGCCAGGGGGACCTCGGCGTCTATAGCGCTGAAAACGCCATCTTCCGCGGAACTCATGATGAGTCCCCTTCGTTGATTCAAGGAAGCCATTACATTTCCCTGGAACTCGGAAGGGCATTCTGCGGATACCTTCATGATGGGTTCCAGGATAACCGGCCTGGCCTTGGAGTACGCCTGCCGGAAAGCCCCTACGGCCGCCTGCGCAAAGGCTCGTTCGGATGAGTCCACGCTGTGGGCCTTGCCGTCATTCACCGTAACCTGCATGCCGACGACTGGATAACCCAGCATTCGCCCCTTCTGGAGGCAGGACTGAAAGCCTTTGTCAACCGCGGAGATGAATTCGGTGGGAATCGCACCACCCTTCACCTCATTCACAAACAGGTACGCACCGTCCCTGGAAGGCTTCATGAACCCGGCGACCCGTCCGTACTGCCCTGCTCCCCCGGTCTGTTTCTTGTGCGTGTAATCAAACTCCGCCTTCGCGGTAATGCTTTCTCGGTACGCCACCTGTGGGATGCCGGTTGTCACCGCAGCATGAAATTCCCTTTTCATTCTCTCCACATACACGTCCAGATGCAGTTCGCCCATGCCTGATATGATGGTCTCGCCGGATTCCTCATCCACGTGGGTGCGAAAAGTGGGATCTTCACGGACAAAGCGGTTCAATGCCTTGGACATGTTGTCCTGGGACTTGTTATCGGCCGGAACAATCGTCATTGAAATGACCGGCTCCGGCACAAACATGGTGGACATGCTGTAGTTCAATTGCCCGTCCGTGAACGTATCACCGGAATAGCAGTCCACTCCGAAAAGGGCAGCGATCTCACCGGCCCCGGCCCTGTCGATCTCTTCCATCTCATCTGCGTGCATGTGGACCAGCCTGCCGACCTTTATCTTTTTCCTGTTGCGTGTGATAAACACGTCGTCTCCCTTGCCGATGGTCCCCTGGTACACCCGCAGATAGGTCAACTGCCCATAGGGGGTCACTTCCAGCTTGAAGGCGAGCGCGACCAGCGGCCTTCCCGAATCAATCTCCAGGGAGACTTCCTTTTCACCCTGGTTCAGGTCAAAGGCAATATTGTTCACTTCCATGGGCGAGGGGAGATACCTGTTCACCCCGTTCAACAGGGGCTGAACGCCTATGTTCTTATAGGCCGAACCCACGAAAACCGGGGTCAATTGCCGTGCCAGGGTTCCTCGCCGCACCGCGTCATAGATGAGGTCATCCTCCACCTGCTCTTCCAGGATAGCCTCGGTCAGCTCATCTGAAAACAAGGAAGCAGCATCAAGGAGATTTTCCCGCCCTGCTTCGGCCTTTTCCCTGAGATTCTCGGGGATCTCCTTGACGACAATGGATTCTCCGCGTTCTCCTTCAAAGAAGAGCGCCTTCATTGAAACCAGATCCACGACACCTGAAAAAGTCCCTTCGAGGCCTATGGGGATCTGCATCAATACGGGGTTTTCATTCAATTTTTGCCGCATCTGTCTGACAACCCGGTTGGGATCGGCCCCTGACCGGTCGCATTTATTGATAAACGCGACGCGAGGCACGCCGTACCGGTTCATTTGACGATCCACGGTGATGGACTGGGACTGCACGCCCCCAACCGCGCAGAGCACAAGAACAGCTCCATCGAGTACCCGCAGGGCACGTTCCACCTCGATCGTAAAATCCACGTGGCCGGGTGTATCTATGATATTGATCCGGTGCCCTTCCCACTGGCAATAGGTTGCGGCCGACGATATGGTGATGCCGCGCTCCTTTTCCAGCTCCATGGAATCCATCTTGGCGCCCACTCCGTCCTTCCCGCGGACTTCGTGGATAGCGTGGATGCGCTTGGTATAATAGAGGATCCGCTCGGTGAGGGTGGTCTTGCCCGAGTCAATATGTGCGCTGATCCCGATATTTCGTATGTGTTGAATGTCTTCCATAAAAAAACCTCTACAATTGATGTTGCCCGCTCCGAGGCTCCTCCCGCAGAGCTGCTCTTGACCCTGGATCAAGAGAACCTATCCGGGTCCTCCACCAAAGGTGGCGGGTTTAGTCAAAACTAATGCGAACCTGCAAGCGCCGGCCGTTCCAAAAAAAAGAGGGCTCGCAAAAGCAAACCCTCTTGCAGTATACAGTACCTTTTCGAAATTTAGAAGGGATAAGATTCCAAATCGATGATCCTGCCCGCGATATCCCTCTTCAGACTGATGGCATCAATAGGCTGGTATCGTGCCAGTTTCTTGAGCCCTGCAAGCTGAGTCCTAAGCATATCTCCTTCTTCCACGTAGGCCAGTGCCTGCTTTGCCCACTGTTCAATCCTGGGGATAGTCTCATCCACATAGACCTTGGTGGCGGCAATCTGGTACCTGGCCTTTTCTTCTCCCGCGCTTTCGATCAGCTTGAGGGTACGCAGCAGGCCGCTCTCCACGGCAAAGATCTCGATAATAATGTCCGCTATCCGGGCGAGAATCTCCTGTTCGTTTGCCAGTTTCTGCTGGAACTTCTGGGCCGCGACCCCAGCTACCATGAGGGCGATCTTCTTGCTCATCTTCACCATGTGTTCCTGCACGGCCAGCGGGGTGTCGGGAAGTTGGACGGACAGGGGTGAATAGCTCATGAGTTCTCCTGCAATGGCCTGCGCAGCAGGGAGCAGCGCAAGTCTGCCCTTCATGGCCCTCCGCAGCATGGTGCCGGGCACCAGCTGCCGGTTTATCTCATTGGTTCCCTCCCATATGCGGTTGATTCTGGAATCCCGGTAATATCTTTCCGCCGGGTACTCTGCGCAGAACCCATATCCGCCGAGAATCTGGACATATTCATCCACGCAGTAATCCAGGCATTCGGAACCATATACCTTGGTGATGGAGCATTCCGGAGCGTATTCCTCGATGGCCGCAGCGTTTTCCGCACCGCTCCTCTTGGCCTCCGCATCCAACGTGCCCAGCTTCGCGTCAAACATGCCCGCCAGGCGATACATCATGCTCTCGCTCATATAGGTCCTGACCGTCATATCGGCCAGCTTTTCTTTGATCATTCCAAACGAGCTGATGGGCACCTTGAACTGGACCCGGCCGTTTGCATACTTCACGGCCCCGGTCACGCAGCCCTTGCATCCGCCCACGGCCATGGCGCCCAGTTTCCAGCGTCCGATATTCAGAATGTTGAAGGCGACCTTATGTCCCTTCCCCACTTCGAACAGAACGTTTTCCACAGGTACCCTGGCATCTTCAAGGATAACAGGACGGGTGGAAGAGCCATGGACGCCCATCTTCTCTTCTTCCTTGCCGGTGGAGAAGCCGGGAAACCCTTTTTCTACGATGAAACTGGTGAAATCCTCCCCGTCCACCTTGGCATAGACCACGAAGCTGGTGGACCAGCCTGCGTTGGTGATGAACAGTTTTTCGCCATTGAGGATGTAATATTTCCCATCTTCAGAGAGCACTGCTTTGGTCTTTGCGTTCAACGCATCAGACCCCGCGCCCGCTTCGGTAAGGCAGTACGAGGCGCACCACTCTCCTGAAGCCAGCTTGGGGAGGTATTTTTTCTTCTGTTCCTCATTGCCGAAATAGACGATAGGCAGGGTTCCGATACCGGTATGAGCCCCGTAGACAACGGTAAAGGGACCTCCCGTTCCCATGGCCTCTCCAACGACAGTGGTGCTCACCTTATCCAGTCCGAGGCCACCATATTCTTCCGGCACCTCGGTCCCCAGGAGCCCCAGCTCCCCGGCCTTGGCCAGCAGGCTGAGAACCAGTTCGTGGTCCTTTTCCTCCAGTTTGTCGATATTGGGCTGGACCTCTTTGGCCACAAAATCCTTGGCCGTTTCATAGATCATCTTGTGTTCATCCGTAAAATCCTCGGGCGTGAATACCTCAGCGGACGCAACGTCCGTGATTAAAAACTCGCCTCCCTTGAATATCTTCTCAGCCATTTTTCTGCTCCTTTCCCCTCATGTCGTGGAGCCGTCGATAGTTTCCATCCATAGATGGCTATTTTTCACAATCTCATCGTCAATCTGCGGGATCATTTGTGCGACGTACTATTATAGTACGTCTCCGCGTAATCCCTTGATTTCCTTGATCTTGTAAAAAATATCTCATTTCTGGATTGGAAACCCGTTAGTGCCAGAACTCTATTTGTCGATGGGCACCAGCTAGCCTCGACCGCCTACCCTCAGCCGCTCTGCTATCATCTTGAATCCTCACTGGAATCAGTAATCCTCTCTCTCAAAAATGCCGGCGGCTCCCATGCCGAACCCGATGCACATGGACACCAGTCCCCAGCGCAGATTCCGTTCCTGCATTTCATAGAGGAGTTGTGTGGTGAGTTTGGCGCCGGTGCAGCCCAGCGGGTGTCCCAGCGCAATGGCTCCTCCGTTTACGTTCGTTATCTCTTCGTTGATACCCAGTTCCCTGATGCAGTAAATAGCCTGGGCGGCGAACGCCTCGTTGAGTTCGATGAGTTCCATCTGGTCGAGACTCATGCCGGAAAGCTTCATGACCTTCGGGATGGCCACGGCCGGACCGACCCCCATATATTCGGGTTCGCACCCCTCCACGGCATGATACCTGAACGTGGCCATGGGTCTGAGCCCCAGCTCCTTTGCCTTTTCCTTGGACATGACAAGGACCGCCGCGGCGCCGTCGCTGGTCTGGGACGAATTCGCCGCCGTGACGCTGCCATTGGGCCTGAAGGCCGAGCGCAGTTGAGAAATGCCTTCCTTCGTGGTCCCGGGTCGCACGCCCTCATCCGTATCAAAGGTAAATTTCTCAAATTCAAAACCGCCGTTGGGCAACTGTTTCTGTTTTTTGACCGTGAGGGGCACAATCTGGGTCTTGAACTTCCCGGCTTTTACGGCGGCCTCGGCCTTCTGCTGGCTCCTTGCCCCGAACTCATCCTGGTCATTACGGCTGATCTTGAACTTCTCCGCTACGTTCTCAGCGGTAAGACCCATGCCGGTAAACGCGCCCGGCCTTTCTTCAACAAGCGCAGGATTGGGGTACATCATGCTCCCGCCCATGGGAATCCGGCTCATGCTCTCAACACCTCCGGCAACCACCACATCCGCAAACCCGCACATGATTTTCTCGGCCGCAATGGCTATGGCCTGGAGGCCTGATGAACAGAATCTGTTTACGGTCGTCCCGGGAACCCGATCGGGCCAGCCCAGCGACATGACCAGCACCCGGGCCAGGTTCAATCCCTGAACGGCCTCGGGAAACGTGCATCCGATGATTACATCATCGATAAGCATGGGATCGAGGTTGTTTGCTCTCTTCAATAGATCGCCCAGTACAGCGCATCCCATCTGTTCCGGGCGTGTATCTTTCAGGATTCCGCGAGGGGCCTTCCCGACTGCGGTCCTGCAGGCGGCAACAATCACGGCTTCTTTCATTTTGTTTTCCTCCCCTTTTCAGTGCTGAGTTGTATGCCACGACTAATTCCGGAGCGGCTTGCCCGTGGTCAGCATATGCTGTATCCTGGCCTGGGTTTTGGAGTCTCCGCAAAGGCTCAGAAACGCCTCCCTCTCCAGGTCCAGCAGATACTGCTCGCTCACCTTGGTATCTGCCAGAACATTTCCCCCGCAAAGCACGTATCCGAGTTTCTGGGAAACGGTGACATCGTGGTCGGTGATGTAGCCCGATTCGTGCATGGTCCACAGGGCCAGCTTTAGCATGGCAAGGGTATCCACGCCGGACACCCGGATCTCGTCCCGGGGACGCGGAGGCGTGTATCCTTCCATATTCATGGCCATGACGGTCTTCTTGGCATCCTCGATGAGATAATCCCGGTTCACGGTCATCTGGTCCGTCGGCCGAAGGTAGCCCATTTTAACTGCTTCCGGACCTGAAGTGGCCACCTTACTCATGGCAATGGTCTCAAAGACCCTCGCAACGAACGGCATCAACTCGATCTGCTTGGGGTAGATGCCTCCCTTCTGCACCTCAAACAGGTGCTCCGTGTTGCGAATAAGCAGTTCTTTGCAGCCTCCGCCGGCAGGGATGAGTCCCACACCCGTTTCCACCTGCCCGATATAGGTCTCGGCGGCATATCGAACGCGGTCTGCGGCAAGACAGACCTCACATCCTCCCCCAAGGGCCATGCCGGCAGGTGCTGCAACGACGGGCTTTCCCAGGTATTTGAGCTTCATCAGAGAATTCTGGAGTGCCCTCACGGCCCAATCCAGATCATCCCATTCTTCTTCCTGGGCCGTGAAGAGGACCAGTGCCAGATTCGCGCCCACGGAAAAATTGTCCGCGTGGTTGGCAATCACCAGGCCTTCAAAGTCTTTCTCCACTATGTCCGCCGTCTGTGAGATCATGCTGATGATGTCATCCCCGAGGGCATTCATCTTGGCATGGAACTCCAGGCATGCCACTCCATCTCCCAGGTCAACGAGTGAAGCTCCTGTATTTCCCGCCACCTTCCTTCCTCTTTCCTTCAGGGACGGCAAGAGGATAATGCCCGGCTTAACCGGCACTTCCTTGTAGTCCTTGGATTGCGGGTCATAGTAGTACCGGATGCCCGCTTCCCTCTTGTAAAAGGATCCCTTGCCGCTCTGCAGCATCTCGTCCACCCAGCCAGGGATTTCGCGGCCCGATTCCTTCATCTTGGCCGCTGACTTACCGACCCCCACGGCATCCCACATCTCGAACGGGCCCATCCTCCAGGCAAATCCCCACTTCATAGCATTGTCTACGTTTACTATGTCATCTGCTATTTCCGGGACGCGGTTGGCCGCGTAGATGAGGGTCTCAGAAAGATGGCTGAACGTGAACTGTCCGCCCACATCTCCAGCATAGAAAAGGTTCTTTATCTTGGCGGCGGCCCCCTCCATTGTTTTGGCAGCCGCCAGGGAAGCAATTTTCACTTTTTCCTGCGTGCTGTATTCCAGCGTCTCCGGGTCCAGGGAGAGAATGACCTTGTTTCCCTCGCTGTCTTTGCCCTTCTTATAGAATCCCTGCTTGGTTTTCTCCCCCAGGAGGCCTTTCTCGATCATCTTCTCGATGAACTCCGGGACCTTGAACGTCTCCCGCTTCTCGTCACCTTCGGCGCCGTCATAAACGTTGTCCGCCACATGAACCAGGGTGTCCAGACCTACCAGATCCGCCGTCCGGAAAGAGGCGCTCTTGGGGTGACCGATCACGGGTCCGGTCAACTGGTCCACGGCTTCTACGGTCAATCCCAGATCCATCATTGCCCGGATGGTGTATAGCATCCCGTAGATACCGATGCGGTTTGCAATAAAATTGGGGGTGTCTTTGGCATATACGATCCCTTTTCCAAGGACCCTTTCACATGTTTTTGCGAGGATTTCCACTACCTCAGGGAGCGTCTCCGGCCCCGGCACAATTTCCAGGAGTTTCATGTATCTCGGCGGGTTAAAAAAATGCGTTATGGCAAAATGCTTCCTGAAAACCTCGGATCTCCCCTCGCACATGGCGGCCGCAGGAATTCCCGATGTATTGGAGGTCACCAGGGTGCCGGGGCTCAGGACCGACTCTATTTTTTCAAAAACCCTCTGCTTAATGTCGAGTCGCTCCACCACAACTTCGATAATCCAATCCACTTCAGTGAGCCACGACAGGTTGTCTTCCATGTTTCCAATGGTGATCAACTTGGCATTTTCAGGAATATAAAATGACGCAGGTTTTGCTTTCAGGGCTGTCTCAAGCCCGTTTCGGGCAAACTTGTTTCTGAAAACCTGACTATCTTCAGTCAGCCCGTTTTTCTTGTCTGCATCCGTGAGTTTCGGCGGAACGATATCAAGAAGGATTGTCTTGATTCCCACGTTGGCCAATTGGGCTGCGATGGTAGCCCCCATTACACCTGCGCCGATGACGCCGGCTTTTTGTATCTTTTTCTCCATAAAAGCGACCTCCTTACCAAGATACGTTTCGGGTCATTGCTTTCCAAAACAGTGCTTTTGTTGAACCTTAAGTTCGTAATATTCAGTATGTTGTGAGCTTGCTTTTCGCCCTGCCACATCTGTTTTCTGTGAGTCTCCTCCCGCAGAGCGGGAGGCATCAGGTCCTCTCGGAGGATGCTCAGAGAGAAAGCTTTTTCTTCCGTTCCGAGGCTCCGGGCTGGCCTTTTCAGTGACTTATCAGCGTGGGATAGCTACCCCCTCCGCATTCTCGACTTCGTCGAGCTGCGGGTTCCCCCACTGATAAGTCACGAAAAGACGGCGCCCTCTCACCAGTCACTCCAGAAAAGGCTTGCTCCCTGAGCAGCACACTCTTTCGGACCCTGGACCGGGAGAGCCTGTCCACGTCCACCACCAGAGGCGGTGGGTTTAGTCAACACTAATTCGGTCCTGAAGATAAGGAGTGTTGGTTGTTAATGAATGAACTTTCATTCATTTTTTTGGATAGCATAGCCAGAGGGGGAAGTCAATAAGTTTTTCGCGGGCATAACGGGCAGGCAGGGAAGTCAGACCCTGAAGAGCATGATCGAAAAAACACCATTCATTCGCCTGTTGCTTGTCGATCTGAAAGCCGGCCATTTTCCGCGGAGCGGAAGGCATCAGGGAGTTTCCAAATGAATTTATGGAGGTGTACCGGGTGAGGTTCCCAGAGGGAGGCTCAGGGAGGAAGCCTCTTCTTCCGCGCCGAAAATGCTTAACGCGTTGTCGCGCTCCATGGTGATAAATTCCTGAATTTGGTGAATGAGTTTTTCAAGGCTGGATGAATCGAGATCGAAGCCGCTTTTTACGACGAACCGCATAGCCTTCGAGGAAGCAAACTGCGAAAGGTCAATTTTTTTTTCTCCCACCAGACAGGTGTAACCGGCCATCTTCGTGAGGAGGTTTGCTAGGTATACGATAATGGAGCCGACGGTGTGGTCCTTGTCGTGCCATGGCGCATGATGATAAAAGACCTGCATGACAACCTTCTGGGGAAATTGCCATTGCTGGAGCAGTTTTGCTGCAACCTGGTAATGAGTGACTCCGATAACACGTTTTTCCGCCTCGCTGAAGGTTGTATGGTTTTCGTTGACAAAATGGACGATGTTCACGAATTCTTCATGAAAATACTGGTCGAACACGACTTTCCCCATATCATGAATCAGACCGGTCAGAAAAAGGGTGTCATCCGAGGGAATCTTGAAATACCTGGCCAGGTATTTCGCGACCTGGCTGCAAATGACCGCATGCTTCCAGAACCTGTTCCGGTCAAAAGAATTTCCCTTTGCATTACGAAAAAAATCGCGGATGGAAAAGGCCATGAGGATCGACTTTATCTCGGAAATTCCGAGGATTACCAGGGCGTGATCAATGGAACTCACCCTGCTCAACGTCCCGTAGAATGCTGAATTGGCCATCTTAAGAATCTTCACCGTCATGGACTGGTCCTTCTCGATCACCTGCGCCAGTTTCTTGATAGACACATCCTCATCGGACAAAAGGGTCAGGACCTCTTTCGAGATGACAGGAATAGTAGGAATACGTTCAATTTCTCTGGTGTAATGATCGAGGCTCTTATTCTCCATGCTCCGTTCCCTTTGAATCCTTCAGTTTTCGCTCGAGGAAACCTTCCAAATCAAGGCGTATGGGCGCTGGAAGCGGACTCTTCATCTCTCCTCCCCGACCGTCTCCATTTCCATTGCTCTTTTCAATCGCATGGCGGAGTTTCTTCAATTCTTCCGATACTGACGCGATACTCCTGATCAAAGACTCTGTCAGGTCCTTTTCGCTTCCCTTGAATGCCGCCACCTCATTTCGCGGGTCTGTTTTCTCGGGAGTTTCTGTTTTCTCCTCTTTCGGTGGAGGTTGGACTTTCCCATTCTCCTCCCGGTCCATTTTCGGCAATACGCCGGCGCCATCTTCAGGTGTCGGGGCTTTGACACCTTTCAGGTTGAGTGGACCGCTGAAGATCCCGAGAAATCTCTCCCAGAAGGACTTCATATCCGGGATGTCCGAATCGCCACGCTTATCGACAAGGAGGCGCGAAGCCAGTTTTTCAACGCATTTTGCGGCCTTGCTATCCGGATAGATCGATAGAAGTGCCTTCTGCTCTTTCACAGCCCTGGTGACGTGGTCGTCTTCAAAAATGACTCCCAGGGCGGATAATTCCGCTTTCAAGTGCATCGAAACAGCTGCTTTGAATTTCTTATAAACCAGTTGTGCCACGTCTATGTTTTTGCATTGATTTACGATCACACGCGTCTGCCCGCTGAACCCGTTCAGCAACAATATTTTGAGCAGGGCATATGCATCCGTGAGAGACGTGGGCTCCGGGGTTATTACCAGGAGCACCTCCGAGGATGCAAGGCAGAATGCGACCACATCCCGGGAGACCCCGGCCGAGGTATCGAACAGGATGAAATCGTGCTCTCCAAGGGATTCAAAGGACTGTATGAGATTCTCGGTCGCGGAGGGAGAAAGATTTGCGAGTTCCTCCACCCCCGAGCTGCCGGGCAGGACGCTTACTCCCTCGTAGTCCATCATGATATCAGTAAAGGCACTTCCACCCTTTACCACGTCGGCCAGGGTGGACTCCGGTTGGAGGCCGAGGAGAATATTGATGTTGGCAAGACCCAGGTCTGCATCAAAAAGGCAGACCCGATGCCCTTTTCTGGAAAGCGAGAGAGCGAGATTGACGATGATGTTGGTTTTCCCAACTCCTCCCTTTCCACTTGTAACAGCAATCGTTCTACTCATCAGGTTCCTCTGTTTTTTTCATGATGCAGGGAGAGCGGAAATTTCTATCTTCCCGTTCAGGGATTCAAGATAGAAATGCACTTCGTCACAATGGTAATTGCTGCTGATCTCTCTGAAACTCTCAAGAATGAAGCTTCTAAAAAGCGATTGATCAACCTTTATCTCCCCGTTTTCAGAACCTTCAAGCATCGCCATGTACGCGCTGCAGAGTCGATTCAACACCGTCCCGTCGTGTTCCGGGTTCACCAACGCAAAGGCCTCACCATCGGGAGTTTTTACGGAGGTTTTTCCGTTTTTGGCATCAAGGTCGGTTTCTTTTTCTGCCTGGTCGTTTCTCATTCTGAACATCTGGACCATTTCGTGAGGTACCATGCGCAACAGTTCACTTAACGTCGTTTCCTGGAGCTTGAGAAGCCCGTCATCCAGCAGGGTCTTCATTCCATTGGCCTGCGCCAACAGTTTGACCTCATCTACTTCTGCACCCTTCACCAGCGCAGCCGCTATTTCTTTATTGATTTCAAAAACCTCTGAAATAAGGGTCCTTCCCTTGTATCCGGTAAACCCGCAGGCTTCGCACCCTCTGCCTTTGTAAAACCGCAGATGCGAAGGATACTTATCAAAAATAATGGACCATTCCACCTCTTCGGGCATATACTCTTCGGCACAAACGGGGCAGATTCTCCGGACCAGCCGCTGGGCGAGAGCGCAACTCAGACTGGAGGCAACCTGACTCCTTTCGACGCCGAGGTCCAGAAGCCGCGGCACACTGCTCACAGAATCGTTCGTGTGGAGAGTGCTCAGAACAAGGTGTCCTGTCTGGGCGGCATCAAAACTGATTCTGGCCGTCTCCCTGTCCCGAATCTCTCCCACGAAAATGACATCCGGGTCCAGCCTGAGGAAGGAACGGAGAAGACGGGAGAAATTCAAATCAATCTTGGGATGAACCTGCGTCTGCATGATTCCGGGAAAGCTGTACTCTATAGGATCTTCAGCGGTAATGATCTTAATGCTCGGATCGTAGACAAACTTCAAGGCTCCGTACAGCGTGGAAGATTTTCCGCTCCCGGTGGGTCCTGTCACCAGGATCATCCCCGCGGAACTCTTCAGGGCCGACTTAATCGGCTTCAGAACATGGTGTGAATGGTTGAGATTTTCAAGGCTCACGGCCGCGTTTCGGGAATCCAGGATGCGGATGACGACATTCTCACCGGTGATAGCCCTGCACGTGGCTATCCGAAAATCCAAATCGTACTTGCTTCCCTTGGCCTTATCAAAATAGTTGATCCTGAAGACCCCATCCTGAGGGAGGCGCTTTTCCGCGATATCCAGGTTTGAGATGATTTTGATTCTCGAAATGATCGATCCCGACTTTTCCTGGAGCTTCTTTTTCAGCCACGCCAGGTTCATGTCCTGCAAAACTCCATCGATACGGTAGCGAAGCTTCACACCTTCACGATCCTGTTCCAGGTGTATATCGCTTGCCCCGTTACTGATTCCATACTTGATGATGAAGTTTACGATTTCCTCCGCTTCAATATCCTGTGCATCGTAAACCGGCCCCTCGTCGTCGGCCCCCTCCATGTTTTCATCCAGTTCAATCTGCATGAAATCCATTCCTTCCGGGGCCGCGTTTTCTTCAGGCTCTTCCTCCGCGTTCTTTCCTGCGAGCCTGCGACTGTAGAGGACTTCAAAGAGCTCACTGAATTTCTGTTCGGTGATCAGTACGCAGGAAATGGTAAGATTCGTGTAGAGCGTCTTCAGCTCCCTGGCGATATGGATGTTGTCAGGATTGACCAGGGCCAGCGTCAAATCCCTTCCCACAAGCGAGAGGGGAATTATGAGATTCTTTTCCGCATATTTCTGACTGATAATGCGGGAGAGCTTTCGTTTGTCGTCCTCGCTGTAGACAAATTCATTGAGGGTCCTGAAAGGGATATTCGATTGCCTGGACAGGGCCTCCTGGAGCTGTTCCCGGGTAACCATCTTTTTCCGCAGGAGAATATCTCCCACTGATTCACTGCTGTGCCGTTGTTCCCGCAATGCCTGGTTCAGGTTGCTCTTATCTATGTATTTAAGTTTGACAAGAATTTCCCCGAGACGTAGCTGTTTCTTGTACTTGTTGAGCACGTAATAGAGATCAAGAGAATTGACCAGGCCCTCTCCGCAGAGGATCGCGCCGAGAGTCCTCGGAGCAACCTGAACGCCCAGCGCCGTATCGAGGTTCTGTTGTTCCACAAGCCCAATCTTGACGGCAAGGTCACCAATCCGCCGTGAATTCAGTTGTTCTTTGAGCAGTTCTTCCAACCCATATCGAGTCAGCAGCCCTTCCCGGACAAACACCTCGCCAAGAAGTTCTCCGGGTCCTTGCTTCTGTAAACAGGCATCCAGCTGTTCCCTGGTCAGCATTCCTTTATTGACTGCCAGGTTGCCGATATGGAGCCTGAGATCGGGGTGTTTCAAGATTCTCTCCAGGTCCGCCTGGGAAAGGCACCCCATTTTCACCAAAATCTCTCCGAGGGGAGAATCGGACCATTCTTTTTCCTGTTGCTGGATCGAGAGGGCCATCTGCACGTCTGCCTCTTTAATGAAGCCTTCGCGCACCAGCAGTTCTCCGATCCTTGGCGTCGTGTTCATCGTGTCCTGATTCACGGACTGCTGCGTTTCTGTATTATCCACTGTCTGTTCCTAGGGGTGGGTTCATGGTTATGGCCCGTGTCTGACAAAAATACCGACCAAGGCTGCATTTTCTTGCCTTTTCAGTATGTTTGCAAGTAATATGCCAGCATGTTGTGATTGATTTTTCGCAGAGCGGAACGCATCAGGGGACCCGTCCGAGGGGGGTAACCCGAAATTCCGACGGACAAATTCGAAGCCCGAAGCACAAAATCTTGAACAAATGCAAATGACAAAAATTCCCATTCACTGTTAAAACGGATCGTTTCCGGAACCTCCATTACAGGCGGAGAGGTCAGCTACAACTGAATACGCCAAAATTTTGACAAGCATGCGGCAATAAAACAGACCTTCACGACATGCCGGAAATATGATAACGAACACAGTTTGCACGCTCTTCTTTTGGTTGCATGGGTAAATCCATCCATGATAAGAACAGGCAGGAGGGGAACAGCATGACAACGTTGCAGATAATCGGCGGTCCTCTGATGGGAGAGGCTTTCAACCTTGAGGGAGAAACCGTCTTCATCGGCCGTTCATCGAAAAACGACATCCAGATAAAAGATGCCACCATCTCAAGAAAGCAGATCAAGCTTTACCGCATCGGGACGAAACTGTTTCTTGAAGACTTGAAGAGCACCAACGGAAGTTGGTTAAACGACAGCCTGGTCCTTCCCGGAGAAGGCTTTGAAGTTGGGGAAGGCGACATCATCACTCTGGGAAATACCATCATGCTCATAACCGACGCGCCTTCGCTCCCCGCTCCGGAGGTCGCGGATAAGCCTCTCCCAAAGACTAAAACCGTTACCGAAGGCCCGAGAGGACCTGAGCGGGAACGGCGTGAAAAACTGTCAGGCAATTTGGAGCTTATTTACTCCGTGTCCAAACTCATTAGATCATCGTTGAGCCTCCGGGAAATGCTCGAACGAGTTCTTGAGTCGGTACTGGAAACCCTGCCGAGGATTGATCGCGCCACCCTTGTTCTGCTAGACACGGAAAAACAAGGGATAAGGGATATCATCAATCGGTCAAGAGAGGGTATGAAGGACGCAGCCAGGCATTACAGCCGCACGGTGGTAGACCGTGTTGTCCGGGAGAGAAAGGCTGTGAGGATGTCCAACACCACTTTTGAGGCACCTTCCGATCTTTCCGCAAGCGTCGACACCCTGGAAGTCGGATCGCTTCTCTGTGTTCCGTTGATGAGCAATGAAAAGACATATGGGGTGCTGTACGTGGATTCCCTTTCACAACCTTATGGATTTCGGAAGGACGATCTCCTGCTGCTCAACGCGATGAGCGGTGCCCTCGCCCTGAGCATCGAAAATGCCCAGTTGAAAAACGACTCAAAGGAAAAATAATGGAGTTCCTATTGACCGGAAATATCCGGTCCTTCGGTGGATACCTCCATCTGTAGATTTTCCATATCACGAGGCTCTTTCTTTTTTTCCTCGTCCAATTCTACGGTCAGCATCTCAGACTCGCTGTAGGATGGAACGATATCCTCTTCCGACGCCTCCTCTTCCTGCAAATCGACGTCCCTTAAGTCGAGTGCTTCTTCCTGGAATTCACCCGCGGGTTCCAATTCCATTTCTTCCAGACCTTCTGTGTCCTCGCTGAGTCCTTCCAGCCCCAGCGAGAGCTCTTCATCTTCCTTATTCAGTGCCATGGCAGCTTCAAGTCCTTCGTCTGAAATTTCATCCAGATCAAGGGAAATTTCATCCTCATCGGAAATTTCCTCCATGGCTTCAGATAGCTTATCCTCTTCCGGCAGCTTGAACTCTTCCAAAACCACGGTACCGGTACCCACAGACTTCTCCGGGGGCTCCTCTTCCATGATCATATCCTCTGTCTCTTCCGCAAGATCTCCGAGATCCACAGTCAGCTCTTCCTCATCGTCAGGTCCGGGTGTCATCTCGATCTGACTCAAATCCACAGCAGGCATTTCCTCGGAGGAGGGCTCTTCCATCTTGAACTCCCTGGCGCCGCTTCCGAATATCGCTTCCTTTTCCATTACGCCGGTATCGTCCATACCGGTTGCTATTTCCTTTTCCAGTTCCGAGGTATCCTTAAATCCTTCCACCTCGAGCCCGATCTGACTCTCGCTCGCAGCTCCGGTCAACCCTCCCAAGAGGAAAAGGGGCTCGGGCTTGTACCCGGGAAGATTCAGCTTCCGCTGTTCTTCGCCTATATCCTTGTTGCATTTCGGACATATCTGATTGTAATCAAAACTAATATAGCTGCATTTTGGGCATTTCATGACGAACTCCCTGCGTTAGTTGCTTCGAGCCATACGTTTCGCATCGGATGTTTGACTCAGATGAATAACAAAAAAAACCGCACAGGATACCTTCGCGGAAGACGCCGCCGTACATGGCGCCATTCACGCATTTCTCAAGGCAGTTTGTCATGCAATAATGGTACCAAACAATCCCAGCGATTTCTCTCTCCATGTACTTCAAGTCTCAAAATTGATTCAACCATATACCGGGTATCCCTGTAACCGCGCATCTGATAGTACGAAGGCCACGTTAACTGAATGAGCCATAATTCCGGAATCACCTCTGGTACACTTCGCAGAATATCCAATAACTTGCATCCAGGAGGGTGTCGGAAAATACCCAGATGCAAGGCATCCGAAATCTCGCGGAACGAGGCGTACATGCAAGTACGCCGCAGTGACGAGGGATGAGGATAACGCCGCAGATGGGCTTTTTCCGACACCCTCCTAGGCCAGGGAACCCCCATCAATCGTCAGCACCTCCCCGGTTATGAAATCCGAAAAACGGGAAGCCAGGAAAAGAACGCCGCCCACCACGTCTTCTGTCTCAGCAATCTTTCCCAAGGGAATGGTCTGGGTGATCTGCTTCAGCAACCCTTCATTACTCCAAAATGGTTTGCTGAAAGGCGTTTTGACCACGCAGGGCGCCACTCCGTTCACCTGAATGTGGTTTCCGGCAAGCTCCACTGCAAGAACCCGGGTCAGCATATCAACCCCTGCTTTTGCAACGCAGTAAATACCCATTCCCGGAGCCGATTTCCTGGCCGCGATGGAGCTGATGTTGATAATCTTCCCTCCCCCGCTTCTTTTCATCAACCGCACGCCCGCCTTGGTCACCAGAAATGTTCCGCGAAGGTTTGTCTGGATAATCTTGTCCCACAGTGTTTCATCCGCCTCCACCACGGAAGGAGTCAGGATATTCATCCCCACGTTGTTCACGAGGATGTCCAGCCGCCCAAATGCCTCGTCCACCGTGTTGAGCATCTCCTCCACCTGACGTCCATCCCCGACATTGGCTGTCTTTCCCAGGACCTCAAGGCCTCTTTCCCTGAAACGCTCTGCGGCCCGGTCAAGATTTTCCTGTTTGCGTCCGCAGATAGCGACCTTGGCGCCCCGTTCTGCGAAGGCCACCGCTATGGCCTCCCCGAGGCCCCTGCTTCCTCCGGTGACAAGGACCACCTTTCCGGTAAAATCAAAGGCTGCTTCCACCATCTCCTCCTTGATTACCTCATCAAACTTAAGATTTCATGTACTAAGTTCTAGCCTCCCATCGGGCAGGGGGACGGAATCGAACTCTCGCCGTTCCGGGTGCTACCGGTACTGTCTCGCATCTATGCGGTATTTCTTAATCTTGTATCCGAAAATCCGTTCGGTGGTCTTGAGCGCCATCGCGGCTTTGCGCATATTCCCACGAGAAGTCTTCAATGCATCTATGAGCAACTCACTTTCGAATCGTTCAACGGCTTCATTGAAAGACCGGGTCTCATGGGTGCCCGTCTCCTGCGCAGTCTGGAGCGTGGGGGGCAAGTGATAGCCGTGAATGACCTGATCCTCGCACAGCAAAACCGCCCGCTCCATACAGTTCTCCAGTTCACGAACATTCCCCGGCCAGTGATACTGGGTCAGAGCGTCGATGGCCGGAGTGGAAATCCTCTTGATGTCTTTTCCATACTCACGGTCATACTTCTCCAGGAAATAGTCGGCCAGCAACAAAACGTCAGCCTCTCTTTCCCGCAGGGGAGGCAGGTAAATCGGATAGACATTCAGGCGATAAAAGAGGTCCTCCCTGAACGTTCCCTTATCTACAGCTGATCGCAGGTCCTGGTTGGAAGCGGCAATAAGCCTGATGTTCACCTTGATACTATGTGTCCCTCCCAGCCTCTCGAGTTCCTTCTCCTGAAGAACACGGAGAAGTTTTCCCTGGCTTTCAAGGGCGAGGCTCCCGATTTCATCCAGAAAAATGGTTCCTCCGTGGGCCAGCTCAAACTTTCCTTCCTTCTGTCTCGTGGCCCCGGTAAATGATCCCTTTTCGTAGCCGAAGAGTTCGGCCTCCACCAAGTTGGCGGGAAGGGCTGCGCAATTGACTTTGATGAACGGTTTTTCCGCCCGCAGGCTGTTATAGTGAATTGCATTGGCAACAAGTTCTTTTCCCGTACCGCTTTCTCCCAGCAAGAGCACATTGGCGCTGCTCTTGGCGACCTGGATTATCAGATAAAACACCTCCTGCATCTTCCTGCTGTTGCCGATGATGTTGCTGAAGCTGTATTTCTTGTTGAGCTCTTTCCTGAGCCGCAGATTCTCTTGCTGCAGAAGGTTCTTTTCCCGGTTAATTTTCTCCAGCAGGGCAACTTTCTGGGCGATAAGGCTGCTGGTAACCATCAGAAGACGGATGTCCTCATCCAGCGGCATGTTGCCGTTGGCGCCCCGGTCGGCGCTCAAGGCGCCCACAGTTCGTCGTCCCTCTTTTATGGGAACACAAATGAAGGAAATCCTGGATTTATCAATCCGGCTTCTGGCCCCGGTTCTATCGAGGAAGAGGGGTTCATCATCAATTTTCGGAACAGCCATGGGACGTCCCGTTTCTATGACCCTTCCTGTTACCCCCTCACCCAGATTGTAACGGCCCTTGGACTTGGCGGAGCTGGAAATTCCGTGCGCGACTTCAATGTGGATTTGATTGGTCTCAGGATTCAGCAAGGTGATGGATCCTCTCTTCATCCCGAGATGTTCGGACAGGAGATCGAGTACTTTGTAAAGCGATTTCCGCAGATCGAGCGAGGCGTGAATCGCCTTGCTGATTTCATACAGGCATGCTATTTCATCAGGTCTCGGCCTCAAACAGTTACTCCGCCTCGAGGCAGGTTTTTGTGAAGCCCGCATCAATGGGTACCGGGTACTGCCCATCAAAACATGCAAGGCAAAGATCTTCGCGTGGTATGTCCGTCGCCTTGATCAGGTCTTCCAAGCCAAGATACCCCAGGCTGTCCAGACCCACAAAATCCCTGATCTCCTCTACGGTCTTTTCAGCAGCGATGAGTTCGCCGCTGGAGGAAAAATCAATGCCATAGTAACACGGGAAGCGATGAGGCGGGCAGCTCACCAGCATATGGATTTCGGTGGCCCCGATCTTTCTCAAGGTCTTCACTCTTGTCCGTGCTGTGGTTCCCCGGATAATGGAGTCCTCAATAATCAGCACCTTCTTGCCTTTCAAAAGCTCTCTCACCGGATTCAGCTTCACCTTGACCCCGAAATTACGCATACTCTGGGAGGGTTGAATGAACGTCCGACCCACGTAGTGGTTACGAATTACTCCCATTTCATACGGGATGCCCGACGACTGGGCATAGCCGATGGCCGCATAGTTCCCCGAATCAGGAAACGGCATCACCAGGTCCACATCCCGTGGAAAGGCTTCGGCAAGCAGTTTGCCCTGCTTCTTGCGAAAAAGGTAGACATTCTCGCCAAAGACATTGCTGTCGGGGCGGGCAAAATAGATGAGCTCGAAAATACAGTGGCTTTTCCGCGACTGTATACCCGAGGCGATACTCTGAATCCCGGACTGGTTGATAACAACGATTTCTCCCGGTTCGATTTCCCTGAGGTAGGCTGCATCCACCAGGTCCATAGCGCATGTCTCTGACGATACCACGTACCCGGAGTCCAGTTTTCCGAGACAAAGCGGCCTGAACCCGTTGGGATCGCGGGCGGCAATGATGGTGTCCTCTGTCATGACCGCCATGGAGTAGGCGCCTTTTACCTGCGCCATGGTCTCTATCATGGCATTTTCGAGACCTCTCTTGATGCACTTGGCCGTGAGGTGGAGCACAACCTCGCTGTCCATGGTAGTCTGAAAAATAGAGCCCCCATCTTCTAGTTCCTCTCGGATCTGCCGCGCATTCACCAGGTTGCCGTTATGGGCGATGGCCAGGCACTTGCCGGAGTACTGGATCCTGAAGGGTTGCGCATTCACGAGAAGGGAGGAGCCTGTGGTCGAATACCGGACATGGCCGAGCGCTATATGGCCCTGCAGCTCATTCAGGATGCTTTCGTCAAAAATATCCGCCACAAGCCCCATGGCCTTGTGTTCTTTCACACGGTGTCCGTCCGAGGAAACAATGCCGGCACTCTCCTGCCCCCGGTGCTGGAGGGCATAGAGGCCGAAGTAGGTAAGTTTGGCCGCGTCTTCATTTCCGACAACGGCAAAGATCCCGCATTTCTCTTTCGGTGATTCAATAATTTGTTTACATTCCACGATTATAGTACCTTAATTTCCCATATTATTCTGACGACCGATTCGTCACACTACTCTCCCTGTCCCTATTTCCCCCTCCTCCATTCTTCCTTACGCCTTGCGGCCGTGATATTCTTGAATGGTCCTCACTTCGATCCGCCCTTCCGCCATGGCCTTAATGGCAAGGGCGGTTGCCCTCGCTCCTGCCAGGGTGGTAGTGTACGGGATATCGAACGTCAAAGCCGTCCGCCGGATGGAATAGGATTCCGAGATAGCTTTTTTGCCGCCGGGAGTATTGATAACCAAGTCTACCTCACCGCTTTTTATCATATCGACAATATTCGGTCGTCCTTCCCGGACTTTATACACGTACTTATTTTGAATGCCGTGTTCCGACAGAAATTTTGCCGTCCCCCCGGTTGCCAGGATTTTGAAACCCAGGTCGTAAAGGACAAAGGCGGTCTCCAGGAACCGCATCTTGTCCTGATCTTTCACGCTCACAAAGACAGTGCCTTTGAGGGGCAGGTTCTGTCCTGCTGCAAGCTGAGACTTGGCAAAAGCCAGAGCGAACGAATGATCGATCCCCATCACCTCACCGGTGGATTTCATCTCCGGTCCAAGGATCGTATCCACTCCAGGGAATCGGGCGAAGGGAAAGACGGATTCTTTCACGGAGACATGGCCGGGAATCACTTCGCCCGTCAAGCCCAGCTCTTTGAGGCTATGCCCCATGATCACCTTCGTGGCAAGTTTTGCCAGCGGCACTCCGGTGGCCTTGCTCACAAACGGAATGGTCCTGGACGCCCTCGGATTTACCTCAAGCACATAGACGACGCCGCGCCTTACCGCGTACTGGATATTCATCAACCCAATTACACGGAGTTCCCTGGCTAAGGCCAGGGTGTTGGACTTGATCTGATCCAGGATCTCCTGGCCGAGGGATATGGGCGGCAGCACACAGGCACTGTCACCGCTGTGTATCCCCGCCTCTTCAATATGCTCCATGATGCCGCCGATCACTGTTTCCTGCCCATCTGAAATGGCGTCGACATCTATCTCCGTTGCGTCTTCCAGAAAACGATCTATGAGCACAGGCTTCCCGGGTGATACATCGACGGCACTCTTGATGTAATATTCCAGGTCCGCTTCATCATAGACGATCTCCATGGCGCGCCCGCCGAGCACAAAGGAGGGCCGAACCAGGACCGGATACCCGATCCGGTCCGCCACGGCCAAGGCCTCGCTTTCATTAATAGCTATCCCGTTTTCCGGTTGAAGGATATCCAGCTTTCTCAGCAGGCTTTGAAACCGCTCCCGATCTTCCGCCCGGTCTATGCTGTCCGGATCGGTCCCCAGGATTTTCACACCCGCCTGTTCAAGCGGCACGGCGATGTTGAGCGGTGTCTGTCCCCCGAATTGTACGATGACCCCTTCCGGCATTTCCTGCTCAAGCAGATTGAGGACGTCCTCCCAGGTGAGCGGTTCAAAGTAGAGCTTGTCGGAGGTATCATAATCAGTACTCACGGTTTCGGGATTACTGTTGACCATGATACTCTCGATTCCCAGTTCCCGCAAGGCAATAGAGGCCTGGACACAGCAGTAGTCAAATTCAATTCCCTGCCCTATTCGATTCGGACCCCCTCCAAGGATTACTACTTTTTTCCTCCCGGAAACGCGGATTTCGTTTTCCTGTTCATACGTGGAATAATAATACGGAGTACGCGCCTCGAATTCTGCGGCGCAGGTGTCTACCAGCTTATATACCGGTCTCACACCCTTGGATATACGGATTTCCCTGATGTCCTTCTCCTCCATTTGAAAAATCCGGGCAAGCTGTGTATCCGAAAATCCGTACTTCTTGATCTCCTCGAAAAGCTCAGGAGCCCATTCCCTCGGAGGGGGGCCTTTCTCGGCCATTTCCCTGAGGTCGCATTCCATTTCATAAATCTGCTGGAGATGATGCAGGAACCAGGGGTCGATGCGGGTCAGTTCATAGATCCGTTCCAAAGAGAGACCGTATTTTATTGCTTCCCGGAGGTAGAAAATACGCTTCGAATTCGGGTTCCTGAGCTTTTCCTCTATTTCAGGAAGATCAGGCTTGAGCTCTTTCGTTTCCGGCAGGTCTGCACCGAGACCGAATCTCCCGATCTCCAGGGACCGGATGGCCTTTTGCAGCGACTCTTTGAACGTCCTGCCGATAGCCATGGTCTCTCCCACCGAGCGCATGGAGGTTGTGATCCGATCCTCTGCCTTTGGGAATTTCTCGAATGTCCACCTGGGGATCTTCACCACGCAGTAGTCAATGGTCGGTTCAAAAGACGCGAGCGTCTCCCGGGTAATATCATTCGGGATTTCATCCAGGGTATACCCGATAGCCAGTTTAGCGGCTATCTTGGCTATGGGAAAACCGGTCGCCTTCGAGGCCAGGGCCGAGCTCCTGGAAACGCGGGGATTCATCTCTATGACTACCATTTCTCCTGTGCCGGGATGGACGGCAAACTGGATGTTCGAGCCGCCTGTTTCAACTCCGATTTCTCGAATGATGGCGATAGCGGCGTCCCGCATATCCTGATATTCTCTGTCGGTGAGGGTCTGGGCCGGGGCCACCGTAATGCTGTCTCCCGTATGAATCCCCATAGGATCAAAATTCTCTATGGAGCATATGATCACCACGTTATCCTTGAAATCCCGCATAACCTCCAGTTCAAATTCCTTCCATCCTATGAGGGATTCCTCCATGATGATCTCTGAGATCATGCTGGCGTCAAGCCCTGCGCTCGCCAGCTCCTCCATTTCCTCCCTGTTGTAGGCCACACCACTCCCGATCCCGCCGAGCGTGAAACTGGCTCTGATGATAATCGGATAGCCGATATACTCCGCAACCTTCCTGGCGGTGTCCATGTCCCTGGCGATGCCGCTCTTGGGCACTCGCAAGCCTATGTGTTCCATGGCATTACGGAACTGTTCCCGGTCTTCCGCTTTTTTGATAACAGGCAGGGACGCCCCGACCATTTCTACGCCCAGTTTCTCAAGGATGCCTGTTTCAGCCACTTTCACGGCCGTGTTCAACCCGGTCTGTCCTCCCAGGGTCGGGAGAAGCGCATCGGGCCGCTCTCTCTCCACCACCTTCGCAACGATCTCTGCCGTAATGGGCTCGATGTAGGTATGATGCGCCATTTCCGGGTCCGTCATAATGGTGGCCGGATTACTGTTGATCAGGACTACATCATATCCCTCTTCACGCAGGGCCTTACAGGCCTGGGTCCCGGAGTAGTCGAACTCGCACGCCTGTCCGATCACTATGGGGCCGGAGCCGATGATCAGTATCTTCTTAATGTCGGTTCGTTTCGGCATTTGTCTTTTTCAAGTTGGCCCGTTTGCCCGTTCGCCGGTGAGCCGGTTAGCCTCTTCAAGTTCCCTCGGAGAAATTGTTACCCTTCCTCTTTTGCCTTACGCCCTGCGCCTGTCTTTTTTCATCATCTCAATGAAGCGATCAAAGAGATAGGAGGCATCGCGGGGTCCGGGCGAGGCCTCCGGATGATACTGCACAGAGAAAACCGGGAGCTTCCTGTGCACAATGCCCTCGAGAGTATTATCGTTCAGATTTACGTGACTCAATTCTATATCCGCGCTTTTAAGCGATTCCAGGTCCACACAAAACCCATGGTTCTGCGATGTTATCTCCACTTTTCCGGTGGCCAGATCCTTCACCGGCTGATTGGCCCCCCTGTGCCCGAATTTCAGCTTGAATGTCTTTCCGCCAAGCGCCAGACCCAGAAGCTGATGCCCCAGACAAATCCCGAAAATGGGCCTCGTGCCCATCTGGGCCCTGATCGTCTCTACGGCATAGGTGACGGCAGCGGGATCGCCCGGGCCGTTACTCAGGAAAAGGCCGTCCGGATCGAGCCGGTTGATGGTCTCCGGGTCTGCATCCGCAGGGAGCAGAACGATCGTGCACCCTCTTTTTTCGAGAGAGCGGAGAATATTGTACTTGACCCCGTAGTCCATAGCAACGACACGCCAGGATCCTGACTTTTCAGGCCACTGAAACCCATCCAGGCCGTTGGGGAACGGGACCGGTGTTCCCTCCTTCCACAACATGGGTTCGCGGCAGGTCACCTCCCGCACCAGGTCGCTGCCGCTCATATCCGGGGCATTCCGCGCTTTTTCCACCAGGGATGCAGGATCAAGATCCCGTGTCGAAAGGGCGCCCCTCATGGCCCCGGAAACGCGAATGTGCCGGGTAAGAGCCCGTGTGTCCAGACCCTCGATGCCGGGGATATTGTATTCCTGGAGGTAGTCGGCCAGGCTTTTTTGTGATCGCCAGTTGCTGGGATATTCCTGGTATTCTTTGATCAGCAATGCGCGCACCTGGACCCTCCCGGATTCGATATCCTTTTCGTTGATCCCATAGTTTCCAACGAGGGGATACGTCATGGTCACCATCTGGCCGCAGTACGACGGGTCGGTCAGGATCTCCTGGTATCCAGACATGCTGGTGTTAAAAACCACTTCCCCTACGGTTTCACATTCCCCCGTGAAAGACCGGCCCCGGAAGACTGTTCCGTCTTCAAGGGCCAGCAGGGCCTTTCCATGTGCTTTCAAATGGTTCATAACCACTTTTCTCCCGAGACTTCTCCTTCGCTCTTCGCTGTGAATATACCTTCTCTCCGGCGGATGGAGACATGGGTCATATTTTTATGTGCGGAGATGACTGGATTATCTGGTACAACCGTAGCGGCTGGCAGAAATGTTATTACCACTTAACGGGAAATAATGAAATGAAAATCTTTCTCCGTCTCGGACAGGAACGCCGTCCAGACTTTCTCCTGCTTTGCTCCCAAGAGCAAAATTATCCTATAATTATATCATATTTTGTGCTAAAAGACACTTCCGTTTTCAAGAGAGTTCATAAAAGGAGTGCACGATGCTTCAAGTCGATATCCCCGGATTCGGTTCAGTCACGCTGGAACACCTGGTCTCGGACTTCACCGGGACCCTCTCCGTCGGCGGAAAACTCTTGCCGGGAGTGGAAGAGAGGCTCAATCAACTGGCTGAGTCTCTGGACCTCCGGATCCTCACCGCGGACACCTTCGGCGTTGCCAGGGAGGAGTTGAAGAGCGTCGACTGCACGATCCACATCCTCTCCGGCGCCTCGCACGACCGTCAAAAGGAACGGTATGTTACGGAGCTTGGAGGCGAAACAACAGTGGCGCTCGGCAACGGCAACAATGACCGGCTTATGCTCAAGGCCGCAAAGGTGGGGATTGCGGTCACTGAGGGAGAGGGGTGTGCCGTGGATGCCGTCATGGCAGCCAATATCCAGATAAACCGTGCCGTTGACGCCCTTGACCTCCTGCTTCATCCTAAACGCCTGAAGGCAACCCTGAGATTCTAATTCACGCGGCGCACACCTATCAGAGATTCCTCTCTTTGAGGTGCAATTGTCTGGTGGCTTGCGTTTTGAGGCTTGTTTTGAGCGGCATGTGGGCTATCATCCGGCGCTTGCGGAGCCGGGACGGGACTCATGACCCACAGCTGAAAGAGCCATGGAATCCGGCCAGCGCCTCGGGTTCAACGGCGGTCACGGTCTCCACCTGCACCTTGTCTCCGGCCTTCACGGCCATAGTCTGAGACGGCTGGACTCCCTCGGGCAGAGGCACGTTCTGCATCGAGACGCAACCGGAGACCAACAGGCTCATGGGGGCCACCGCTGCCACGACGGATCGGAGGATAGGCGCCCTCCAAATGCCGGCAAAATCATTCCGCGTTTTCATCTAACTGCTCCTTTCAACCGTTCCCAGTCGATTCGGCAAACGATGGCTGAAGAAGGAGGCCCTATTCTCATTGTGTCTCCTCTCTGCGGCCCGCATGGAATGCCGGGATGCCTGGTACATGAAAGTTCTTATGGCTGCCTCGCGGCCTGGTTGAAAACTTCCGTCACACGGATACTCCAGATAAGGAATCCCCAATTTCGTCAGGACCGGACGGATGATTGCCGTGGTGGTGTTGCCCGGCATGCAGGTAAAGGGATAGACGTTGACCACCCCATCGTATCCGGCCTTAGCGAATTCCAGAATGCCGGACACACTGAGGCAGGTCTCGGTGGGCACGTCAAAGGCATAAATGTCATCTTCCTTGAGGATGGTTTCAAGGTGGGAAATTTTATGATCCTTAGCCACATCAACGAGCTGCAGGGTCCTTTTATAGACCTGTCTTTGCCGGAATTGCTGATAAGCGAGATCAACGCCAAAACTTATCATCTTCCTCAGACAGGTCTTCATGCCCCGCCGGTTCAGTTGCTTGAGACTGAGACGAAAGTTTTTCCACGCCTCTCTCAGTCCTTCGTAACTGACGTAGTTCACCCATTCGGTAAGGGATGAGTTGACCACTTCGGCACCGTGCCGTTCCAGGTTCCGAACCAGATTTTCATTAGCCGAAGCATGCATCCGCACAAAGATTTCCCCCACGATTCCGATCCGTGGTTTTCTGGGCATGCCGGGTTTCATGAGGCTCTTTGCCTCCTTGATGATTCCGGAGAGGCTTTTCAAAACCATTATATAAGGTTTCCTTCCGGCCATTTCTTCAAAAGCGGTCGCCAGGTGCTCCACCGCCTTTTCCATGAGTGCATCCATCATTCCGGCTTCCTTCTCATAAGGCCTGACACGCCACAGAAGCCTCTCCAATACATCGGCTACCACCAGCGAAAAATAGCCCACCTTGCGCAGCTCCGTGGCCCGCTCCCGGTCCAGCATGCCGTCCAGGGAATAGCCGTCTGCCGTGGTGAGGGAAATGATCTTCAACCCTCTCAACTCGGGGAAGGTGTCAAGGACAATCCGCTGGTAGTTGTTGTATAGTCCGAAACGGCAGGGTCCGTCCGATTTGGGCAGGAAATAGACGTAATTACCCGCCCTGAACTCCCTCCCAAGCCTTTTCTTTTCCTCTGCCATGAAATGCAGGATGTCCCCGAGGGTGATCTGGCATGGATAGCACTCCTTTCCGGATGTGTTGGCCCTACCGAGTTCCATACCCTCGCCCGTGGGCAGTGCCCCGGCATTAAGGTCAAATCCCCTCAAGGTGGCAGCAAAGAGGTGGGCCCCGACCCGGTTCATCTCCGGGATGAGGATCACTTTCTTTTGCACCTGGAATTTGCATTCCCCCTCACTTGACCAACTCAGACTTGTGATTTTTTCTGATGTGGATTTCATTAGTGATATCTCCCTTTGAGAGGTTATTATAGGTAGACGGTCTTCTATGCCGCGTTGAGCCGATCTGCCCATTTCCTTTCTTCCGTGGAAGCCGGTTCCTCATTTCTCATGGTGTTCTCGATCACATTTCTGTAGGCCTCGAGTCTCGTCATCATGCCTGCGGTTGCGCTGTGTTCGTCCAACTCAAGGATCAGATAAGGCTTCTTCCCCATAATGACTCGGTAGAAGTGTTCGATGAACGAATCGGCGCCGCATCCGAAGTTGGTCAGGTGAAGACCGAAAGCGTTGGGCAGATTTTTCACTATGTTGGCCGTTTTCAGGATCTGTGCTCCCAATCCCCAGTACATTTGACGAAATGTGGTCAGGTCCTGTGAGGAGACATCGAGGAAATCCATGGGAATACCTCTGATTCCGATTTTCGCCAGATGTTGTCCAAGCCTCAGATTCAGCCGCTCGTCGTACAGGTTGTACGGCCTGCCGGTCACCACGACGAGCGGTCCATCTTTCCCATGGTCATTGAGGATGGTTTCCCCTGTTCGGTATAATTCCCGGGCGAATGCCTCCTGTCTCTCCAGGCCGATAAAGAGGGCCTGCTTCACCTGTCTCCCGGTCACTTTGAGAGAACCGAGCTTCCCCTTTATCTGCTCGAAAATTTCAATTGCCAGGGTCTTGGGATCGTACTTCAAGTGGATGACCGGAGACAGGATTCTCGAACTCTCAAGCCCGATGGCTGCACGAACCGTGTAGGAGTTGGCCTGAACCATGGGACAGTAGTAACCTTTTTCTCCCGCATTGGGCGTCGGCATATCAATCAACGTGGGCAGGAAGAGATATTGCGTCCTGCCCGCCAGAACCTTTACGTGACCGTGGGATACCTTGACGGGATAACAACTTTCAGCCTGAACGGCCTCGATGCCCAACCTGGAGATCTCCTGGTTGGTAGGCGGGGTGAGGACGATCCGACACCCGAGTGCATCGAAAAAATGCGCCCACAGTATTGCCCCGTGAATTCCATAGAGGGCCCGCTGGACCCCCACCGTCGGGCGACCCTCAACCTCCATGACGGGATGCTCCGGCAGCGCCTCATAAAACCCTTCCATGTACTTTTCCCAGAGCCTTTCGCGCACCTGGAACAGGTTCTCTCCTTCGCTTTTCCACACTTTGGCAAGTTCATACCGGCCGCACTCTCCTCCCCACACGCTCCGACGGCCTCCGAAATCATATATTTTCAGCTTACACTCGTTGTGGCACTGGCGGTCGGCATGGCAGGTCTTTTCGGTGCAGTTCATCCGGTCCTCGATTGCGCTCTTGAGACCCCTGAATTGGCTCTTCTTTCGCTCCGAAAGCATTTTATGCCGCAAGCGAATGGCGGCTCCATACGCGCCCAGCACCTCCCGGTGACACGGAACAAGGATTTCCCTGGCGAGAACCTGCTCAAATGCGGCCACGATCCCCCTGTTCAGGGAAGGCCCGCCCAGGAACATGATCCTCTCGCCGATCTTCCGTTTCCCCACCACTCGGTTCAGGTAGTTGTGCACCACGGCGTAGCATAGGCCGGCGATAAGGTCCTCTCCGGCCACACCTTTCTGGTGGTAGGAAACGAGATCCGATTCCATGAATACCGTACATCGCTCAGCCAGCTTGACAGGTCTGCGCGAAGAGAGAGCGATCGCCTCAAACTCTCCCACAATATTGACCCCGTATTTACTGGCAAGCTCGTGGAGAAAACTGCCGGTCCCTGCGGCACAGACCTTGTTCATGTCGAAATCCAGAGGATTCCCGTTCTCCAGAGATATATACTTCGAGTCCTGACCTCCAATCTCGAATATGGTATCCACGGCCGGGTCGATCTCGACGGCCCCGGCGGCGTGTGCGGTGATTTCGTCGATGATCAGGTCCGCGTTCAAAAAGTCACCCACAACGTAGCGTCCTGATCCGGTGGTAGACACACCAATTATCTCCACGCCCTCACCCATCGCACTCCGGAGGCTCTTCAGGAGACCCTGCGTAACTTCGATCGGTTTCCCCCGAGTAGGAAGGTAACGCTTGTGGATGATCTCCCGCCTTTCGTTGACGAGGGCATATTTCGTGGTGGTGGATCCGATGTCCATGCCCAGGTAGGCACGTGACCTCCCGGGCGCGGCGATCACGGGAATCTCATTCGATTCATTGAAGCGGGTCTTTTTCAGGAGGAGTCTCGGTGCCGTGGGAACAAAAATCCTTCGCTCTTTTTTCTCGCTCTCCCAGAGGGAGATATCTACGCTCTTTCCGGAATCCAGGGCCTGAAGAGCAACCCCGATAGCTCCCAGCGAGGTACTGTGATCCGGAACGATGAGATCGGGATAGTACTCCCTGAAGGCCTTGACCTGGAGAGCATTCAAGGAAAGGCCTCCCGCGAAAAGGATGGGTCCCTCCAGGACACGGTTGGACACCATGGTGCTGATATAGTTCCGGGCATTCCCCACGTGGAGTCCGTAGATGATGTCTTCCAGGGATTCACCTTTGTTCTGCAAATGAATCATGTCCGATTTGGTAAACACCGTGCAGCGGCAGGCGACATTCGCAGGCCTCCGGCTCTTGCTTCCGAGGGAGATGAAGGCGTCCAGGATCCTGTCGATGCTGCAGTGGGACTCCGGCTTCTCACTCTTGTACAAGGCCGTGGCCAAGCGCTCCGCCTGCTGATCAATAAAGGATCCGGTTCCGGAAGCACAGGGACCGTTGCCCTTGAAGTATGCAAGGTCCCAGGTCCCGTTTTCGCGTCTGATCTGCATCAACGCCGTATCCTGCCCCCCCATGCTGATAATGGACCGCACATCCGGTTGAATGTGCACGGCGCCTAATACCTGGCTGATGGTCTCATATTCATAGGGACTCCCGAATCTCTCGCTCAGCACCTTGCCGTGATTCCCGGTGAAGGCCACTGATCGGATGTTCTCCTTTCCGAACCTTTTCAGGACGTCCAGCATGACCGTTTTCACCGTCTCCTCCACGCTGCCCAGATGTCGTCTATACGGGGATTCATAGACAATTTTTTTCCCTTCGCTCATGACCACGCAGTTGATACTGATAGATCCTGAGTCAATACCCACAACCAACTGATCTTTTGTCATCTTTTTCCTGCCTTCCTCCATGAATTGCCCTCCTGTGTTCACCGATGACGGTCCTTCGGCACACCGTTCTCTGTCCAACATAGAGGCTTCATGGAACTTCAATACCTCTATGTCGTTACCTCATAGAACCTGCTGTTCAGACATCCAGGTTATCAAAAGAGTCTCTGGGAGCAGCAGAACCGATTTCGGACAGTGTTGATTGTGTGTCAATTTAGAACCGATACGATATCCCAATAAGAAAATGGTTGGTTGCTAACCGGGTTTGAATGGTGTCCTTCGAACCAGCAAGTCCATACAATACGTCGGTGTTTTCCAGATCGGCACTGAAGTTTGTGTAGCGATACTCTCCAAATAAGGCCAAGTGTTTCTGAAATTGCCATGCAATGCCTGCCCGTAGATCTACCCCTATATCCAGGGAAGTACCGGAAACAGTTTCTGAGAGAGCCGGTCGGAAATCTGCCCTTTTGGTATCGATTTCTCTCCTAACAACTCCCAGGCTGGAAAAGGTTATTGAAACGTTTGCATCTGCGTCCTGGGTGACAGCCCCCCCGCCGTAGATATCAATAAATCCCTCGGCCCGTGCCTGCGCCGAGCCTACGGCCAGGAAACAAACCACTGAAAAAATTACTAGGAGAAATTGTTTCTTCGGCATCGTTCTCACCTCCATTCCAGATTGGCTCCGGATCAGGTTTTGATCCTTAAAGATAGCAAGGGGTATACCAACCACGCCGACGATCCATGACCCACGCTCTTACCCGCATCTCCGGGAGAGCTGAGACACTCCGTTGGCATCGTGTATCTTATTGTGATTAAAAGGAATCGACGCAGCTCTGAGGTAAAAGGGCATGCCCCCCGGGTCCCTCTGCAAGGGATTCTTCGGGATGCCGCGAGCATGCTTGTTTTGGGAGGGAGGATGCAAATGGAGTTGCTATCACGTGTTCTTCCTGAATAAAAAACACGTATTTTCAATTAATTGGCTCAGTGCAACGATAATTGAGGGCGCAACAAAGGTTGCAGGGTTCGAAAAGCTCAGGGGTTCATCTTCTTAAGGCGTTTGTTTAGAGCCTGGCGGCTGATGCCCAGAGTCAGGGCTGCGATCGACTGGTTGTCACATGCCCTTTTCATGGCCTCCTCCACCAGCAGGTCTTCGATCTGTTTGAGCGTGGGCAGGGATTCGGAGAAAATGATGCAGGCTTGGTCTTTATCCGCCTGGTCAGGGGACGTTTCCGCAAGCGTTGAAGACTTTTGAAAGATGTGGGACTTGAACGCCTCCATGGAGAGCTTCCCCGACTGGTGACGGCTCAGGGCATCGTAGACCATTGACTCAAGTTCCCGCACGTTTCCGGGATAATGATAGCCGGCAAGCAGGGTGATCAACTCCCCCGGGGGGGTCGGCGTTTTCTTGCCGAGGTTCCGGGCAGCCTTGTCCAGGAGATGGTCCACGAGCAGGGGCAAGTCCTCGATGCGCTCGCGTAACGGGGGAATGTGGAGTTGGTGATCACAAAGGCGGTAGTAAAGGTCCTTCCGAAAACTGCCCGAGGCTTGTAAGGCCTCGAGGTTCTGGTTCGTGGCCACGATAATCCGGGCATCGGATCGTTTGGCCACGTCGGAACCCAGGGGCAGGTATTCTGCTTCCTGAAGAAGCCTGAGCAGCTTGACCTGAGAAGGGATACTCAGGTCCCCGATTTCATCCAGGAAAAGGGTGCCTTCGAACGCCTGTTCCACCAGACCGCTTCGTGTCTGATCGGCGCCTGTAAAAGCGCCTCGTTTGTGGCCGAAGAGACTGTCCGAAAAGACGTTGTCGTCAAGTCCCGCCACGTTAATCGGTATGAACTTTCCGGAACGGTTGCTGAGGGCGTGGACGGCCCTTGCAAAGAGCTCCTTGCCGACACCTGTCTCTCCGGTGATCAGCACCGGCCTGGGGCTCGTGGCAATCGCCTCGGTGTACTGAAAGATGGACCGAATGTTCGGACTGTTCGTGATAATCTCTGAAAACGCCTCAGGATGTTTCAGTGTTCCAGAGAGAAAACTCGCCTTGATGGACCGGTTTTCCCGCTGCAGTTCGCGAAGGTCTACCGCCCTTCGCACACCGCCGACGAGACGGCTTCTTTCCACCGGCTTGACCATGTAATCGAATGCTCCCAGCCTCATACACCTCACCGCCGTTTCCACGTCATTCGCACCTGTAATAACGATGACGGGGAGGTCCGGAAAATCGCCGATGATTTGGGGTAACAGCTCCTCCCCTGAAATGTGGGGCATCCTCAAGTCCAGGAGCATGACCTCGATCTCGCTGTTCGACAAACAGGGCATGACTTCCCTGCTGTCCTGGCATCGGATGACATGGTTCATCTTGGCGGATCGAAGCGCCAACTCGAAGCTGGCAAGTGCCTGCGTCTCATCATCGACCAGCATCACCGGAAACTGTGGGTAAATAGACTCATTCATGGCATAGACCCTCCCGGGGAAGGTTCCCAGTCGATCGGCAGCCGGATTTCCGCCGTGGTCCCCTTGGCTGCCTCTGATTGAAAGTGTAAGGTGCCGCCGAGTTCCTCTACGATCTTTGAAGAGATGGACAGGCCAAGCCCTACACCTCCCTGATCCTGTCTGGTTGTGAAAAAGGGATCTGTGATGTGGGGGAGCGCATCCTCCGGTATTCCCGAGCCCTCGTCACGGACCAGGATGATGACCTCTCCCTTGACCGGGTCAAAAGAAGATGAGACAAAAACCTCATGTTCCTTGTCCTCGATGGCCTGACAGGCGTTCTGGATCAGATTGATCATAACCTGCTCGAGCCGCTGGAAATTGCCGACGATCGCCGGAAGGTCATCACCGTATTCTATGACGAATCGGTTTGTGGCCTTATTGATCATGTTGGCCAGAAGCGAAATCGCCGATGAAAGCACAGCGTTCACGTCCAGTGACTGTCTCAAATCACCGGATTCCTCCCTGACGTAGTTCTTCAGATCCTGGACGATCCGCTTGATCCTTTCCGAACCGTCCAGAATACCGGAGAAAAGTGTGGGCACACTGTCCCGGATCTCGGTATACCTCATGCCCCCCAGGAGAAAGTCACCGTTTTGCTCATAGTATTCCTTGAGGATCGGCATGGCATGGTTCCATGCCTCTTTCAGAATGGGTGCATTCAGCATGATGAAGTTGTTGGGATTGTTCACCTCATGGGCGACTCCTGAGACAAGCGTCCCGAGGGCCACCATCTTGCTCGCCTGCATCAGCTTCTGTTCCTGGACCCTGGCCTGTTCTTCAGCATCCTTCCTTTCCGTAATGTCCCGCGCGATCCCGCGGAAACCCATAGGTTCCCCATCCGAATCGCGCATCAGGGAAACCGAAATCTCAAGAAATCGGCGGTCCCCGTTCTTCTGAATGGTTTCCCACCCCAGTGCCCTCGAGGGCGTCCCGGTCCTGAATACCTCATTGAAGGTGTCATAAACCGTTTCAGCGGTCTTTTCACTCATATAGTTCCGGTCATTCATCCCCATGAGTTCTTCTCTCGGGTAACCCAGAATCCTGCACAGAGCATCGTTGAAAAATGTCAGGTTGCCCCTGAGATCAACCTCATAGTAACCGTCTTCTATGCTTTGCAAAATCGTCCGATATTTTTCTTCGTTTTCGCTGAGGGCCTTTTCCGCTTCTCTCCGTTCGGTGATTTCCTGTTTGTAGTCCTCGAGGGTACCCTTCATTTCTCTCTGTTGCGCCTCAATGGTGGTAAAAGCCTTTGAAAAACGGCGGGAAAGGAAAAGCGACTGGGAGAAGATGAATATGAAGAAACCAAAGGGGATAAGGTATCCTGTTACTATTACCCGCTCGGCGTACATCACATCATTGATTGCTGCCAGAGAAAGGATGACAAATCCCAAAAGCAGGGCAGATGTCCCCTCTCGGCCGTGTCGCCAACAGTCTATAAGGAAATAGAAACAGTAAACGGCTGTCCCGAGCATAAAGATCTGACCGAGAGGAAGGGTATTGGTGAAAATCCTCGCATCAGTAAAAATCACGAGACTCGAAAGACTCAGGCAGCCGGCGGTTATGAGAACAAGAAATCGCTTTGAAAAGTCACGGAACAGAGATCGCATGTAGAGGCAGAAGGCAGGGATCGCAAGGTAAAAAGAGAGATATTCGAGGCGTGTCATGAGCGCCCAGTTTGCGTTTGGGAAAAACAGTGAAAAAGGTCTTTCACCGGTATCGAGCAGACGCAGGCCGATCAGAAGGCAGAAAACACTGAAGTAGAGGGAGGAGCGATCTTTTCTCTTGAAATCAACCAGCCCGAGGTTGTACATGGCGATGATAAGGATGCCTCCTAAGAGAAACAGGTTCAGTCCGATTCTCTTCTCTCTCAACCACCTGAGCTCTTCCCTATCACCCAGCTTCACCGCCTCCCAAATCCCGCCTCTCCTGTGGTGAAAATTCGAGACAAGGAAAATTAACTCCAGTTCCTTCTTTGCGGATTCCAGGTTCACGATTTGGGGGAGGTATTGTGGGACGGTTGTTTCAGCACTCTTCCCGGCAATCCCTGCTGAGGACACCTTTTTCCCGTTCACATAGACGACGAACGCCGTACCCATCTCAAGTATTTTCAGAGCCAGGCCGCTCCGTTGGTTCCCCAAGAGAACCTTTACCCGGCAGGTCGCATACCCAACGCCGGGAAACCTGCGCTCGCCATGGATGCGCCGGTTCCAGTATCCGGGCACCTTCATAAATCCGTTCATGCGGGGAATCTTCCCCGCAGAGAAATCTGATGGAAGGAGGTGTTGTTCCCAGTAAAATTCGAAGCTGCCCGCAAGGTCGACGGGCCCATCCTTTTTGAAATCCCATTTTCGCAAATCCATGACGCCATTTATCGCCTCAGGGATTTTTTTGGTGGAGGACCGGCATCCGCACATGATGAGGGCGAGGGAGAGAACGATGAAGAACAGGGGAAAACATGACATTCTCAGCCTTATCAAAAGGTTGTGACTCTCCTTGTTGCACGCATGGCTCACGAGAATTGAGACCTCCCGGCGGATAACGTTCCTGCGACCAATCCGGAACAAAGCCCTCAAGTGACGGCTACGGATTGACCGCCTGCCGAAACGTAATGCACGTGTTTCTGCCGCTCAGGACAATGGAAACCTCACCGCACGAGGTTCGGAAGACCAGGAAAATCAACGACTTCATTAAAGGCCAAAACATTTCGAGAGTCAAGAAAAAGCTTACGGGGAAACGCGAAGATGTGGCGGCAGGCTGTCATCATCGGGGCTGCAGAATACCGGAGACCGGGGACCGTTCGCCACCGCCGCCCCGCAAATGGAGTGATGAGAACTCCGCAATCAGGCTCTGAAAATCATAAAACCACCCAGCAGTCCGAGAAGAACAAACATGACCTTCCGGTACTGGACATCGTCGATCCTGCCGTAAAAGAGGGCGCCCACAAAGGTACCGAACAGGAGCGCGGGAAATGAGACACCGAAGTATTTGAGGACGACCGGTGTGATAAAACCGTTTATGATGTAGAAGAGAACCACAATCATATCCGCAACAAAGAACATTCCCTGGAGCGATGCCTTCATCCGGTCCTTGGGCCAGTCCTGCAGGGACGCATACACAATGACGGCGGGTCCTGAAGCACTGAAAGCCCCTCCGAGACAACCCCCGAGAAAGCCGAATACATATGCCCATCTTTCGCGGGTCCCTCCTGGTAGCCTCCGGGATATCAGGCTGTACAGAGAATAGGCGAGAAGCAGACTTCCCAGGACTAGCTCAACCATGCTCTTGTCAACTTGTTTGAGAAACTGGACCCCCAGAGGAATGCCCGGCACCGTTCCGATCAGGAAGGGGGTGATCTCCTTCCATGAGAGATGATTCCAGAGCTGAATCAGGAGAATGGTGGTCATAGCCAATCCTGCCAGCGCGGTCAAAGGTATCACCGTTTTGATATCCAGGAACGCTGCGAGGAGGGGAATGGCCAGGAGAATTGATCCGAATCCCGATAGCCCCTGCGTGAAACCGGCAAAAAAAATCACCGCACAGATCAGCAGATACGTTTCCATCAGGCTGAATCACCCGGCCACTGGTTCAGGATGGAATAAAATCGACGCGTTGACGCTTCGGTCAAAGTACACCCTCTTTTCGATTCAGAATCACCGTCACAAACATCATTGCCGGACAATGGCTGGTGCGGGCCTGTCACACTCCCAGCTTGTGCTTTTGACGTGATCTTATAGCGTGCATTTTGCCAAAAGTGAAGTGCAATGATTTCAGGATCGTCAGCAGATTGGCGCATTTGTGCATTCCTCCGTCACGCCGGGCCTGGAGCACGAAAGAGAAAATGGCAAAATCCGGGGCAAGCGAAGCCGGAGACCCTTCTGCAAGGACCATTTTGATGCCCGGGGTGGCTGGCATAATTGTTGCTTCCATCGTGTAGCATTGTGTTCCGACAGAGTGCATCTTTTCGGTTTTTCCAAAAAAGCCGAACAGGAAATGGCATTCCTTGTAAATCCCGGGACCCGAAGGAAGGAGAAATTAAATGGTAGAGACAGCAGAAAAGATGGACCAGGCGGTGAATGCGGCCGAAGACAAAGAAGGAAAATATCTGACCTTCAGCCTGGCCGGGGAAGAATACGGCATCGGCATCCTCAAGATTAAAGAGATTATCGGGATGATGCCCATTACCCCTGTACCCCAGACGCCTGAGTTTTTCAAAGGAGTAGTCAATCTTCGGGGAAAGGTGATTCCGGTTATAGATCTCAGGCTCAAATTCGGCATGGAGGCCGCGGACTTCACCGAACGTACCTGTATTATCGTGGTGGAAATTGACGCCGCATCCGGTACCGTGATGACCGGCACCGTGGTTGATTCCGTTTCCGAAGTGCTCAATATAAGGGGAGAAGATATCGAAGACACGCCCGCCTTCGGCACCAATCTCAATACCGATTATATCCTGGGCATGGCAAAAACTGAAGGCGGCGTCAAGATTCTACTCGACATCGACCGGGTCCTCAGTGATGAAGAAATAGCTGTGCTCGAAACAAGCAAATAGCAGTGAACTCCAGCGTCTATCTTACCGAAAACAGAAGCATCCAGCCACCCATGACCGCCAATAGCGGTCACGCCGGCCGTATCAACCAGGACTTCAATTGGGCCGCTATAGGAGCCTCTGAATAAGCAGCACAACCAATAGCGCCGCCAACACATATGCGGCGTACGCGTTCACCCGACCCGAGTGCATCCGTCCAAACCGGTTCGCAAGGTATCGGCCTCCGAGGATGACAGGCCTTCCAAATAGGCGGTCCAGGAGATGAGGCTCTTTCTGCTCCTTTTTTATGGCACTCAGAAAATGCCGGTGGATGGTCTCCCGGGCATTATGAACCGGCATGGGTCTGAAAATGCCGCTGAATATGACCCGCACGGGATTTGAAAATCCGGTTGCACTGTAGGTCATCTCAGGGAGAAGTCTTCTGACCCCTCCACTCCAAGCGGGCCGCCGTTCAAGGCGTCTACGCCTGGTAAAAAGGCGTACGCTGAGAAATCCGCCTCCCAGAAGCAGGATCAGGACCACCACGGTGTATGACGGCGACATGGCAAAGACAACCGGGCTACGCTTCCCGCCCCGGTGCATAATCACCAGCCCGCGCCCCGGGAGCACACTCCTTCCGACCTGGGCTCCCAGATTGTGAAAGTCGGAGACAAAAGCCTTCGGAAACCGGACATTTCCTTTGCCCACGGTAAAAAATGGGGGCACAAGCTGATCCATCGCACTCCCGTGCACATAGGGCCTGGCCACCTGATCCATCACGGGAATCACATAGGGAGGAAGAATACCGAGCAGGCAGCACGAGACGGCCAGGATGCCCATGGGAATGGTCATGGATCGCCGCGCCTCGTGTACCGTCTCGGCGGCTTTGCTCCTCGCCTTCCCCAGAAAATTCATGGCAAAGGCCTTGGCAAAACAGGTGACGGCCAGAGCTGCGGTCAGAGCCAGGCCCGCACCACAGAGGGCAAACACAATTTTCACCGCCCGAGAGGAGAGTACGGCACACTGGAGCAAGGCCTGAAGGGTCAGCCACTCACTGACAAAGCCGTTGAACGGGGGCAGGGCCGCGATGGAGAGGGCGCCGACCAGAAAAAAAAGAGCCGTCCATGGCATTCGTCTGATGAGACCGCCCATCCTGTCCATGTCCCGGCTGCCTGTCCTGTAGTCAACCGTGCCCGCGCCCAGGAAGAGGAGAGACTTATACACGGAATGGTTCGTCATGTGGTACAGGGCCGCAATAAAGGCAATTCCTGCGAGCTCCGAATGACCGGTCGAGAAAAACACGAGGCCTGCTCCAAAACCAGCTGTCGTGATGCCCGTATTTTCTACCGAACTGTGTGCCAGCATCTTTTTCATATCATTTTCCGGTGTAGCATAAAGGATGCCGGCCAGTGCGGAAAGGGTGCCGATGATCAGAACGATAAGGCCTTTATTTGTATCTGTAATCGGGAGGATGTCACAGTTTATTCTCAGCATCCCGTACAGGCCGAGGTTCGAAGCAGTCACGAACAGTGCTGAGATGTTCGCGGGCGCAGCAGGATAGGCCCGGTGGACCCAGTTGTTTACGGGCACTAGACCGGCCTTTACTCCGAATCCGAAAAAGGAAAGGAGGAACACGGCCCAGCAGGCCGTCGCGCCCAGACTGCCCCCTCCCGACCTGAGCGCGGCGAAAGTCATACCGCTCGTCGCACCGGCAATAACCAGAAAGGCCAGCAGGGCCGCGAGGGTGCCCGCCTCGCTCATTAACAGCGTGATCAGCCCTGCCCTGGTATTCTTCTCCTGCTCGTGCTGAAAATTCACCAGAAAGTAACACAGCACGGACATGGCCTCCCATCCGATAAAAAACAAAAAGATATCTCCCGCAACAAGCGTCAGCACGATTGAAGCGAAAAGGAGGTGGTAGAACACGGAAAAGGTTCTCAGACTGTATCTGTCCAGGTATCTTTTGAGGAACCCGGCAGAGAAAATGGACACCGGGAGAAAGACCAGACCGGTTATACAGAGGAACAGGGAAGACAGCCGGTCGATCTCGATAGTCAGTCTTCCGAATGGGACTATGGTCCAGAGATGTGCCGCAAAGGGCCGGCCGGAGATAAGAACGGCACCGCCCATCCACAGCAGGATGCTTGATGCCGCGACGGCGAAGATAGAGAGGAACAAAGGGTTTTTCCTGTCCGATGTTATCGCTCCAGCGAATACGCCGACAGCACACAACAAGAAGAAAAGCAGCAAGAGATTCCCTGTTTGCGTCATGTTACTGCCTCTCCTTTCCGGCAGCCTCAATCTGCTTGCCCGCGGCCAGGAGAAGGGCGTGCACAATCGCAAGGGGCGGCGGCGGACAGCCCGGCACCCTGATGTCAACGGGAATGGTCCTGCCTATCCCCCCTCTGCAGGCAAAGCCGGTTTCAAACAGGCCTCCGGACAGGGCACAGGTTCCGACGGCAATGACCTTTTTCGGCAAGGGCATGGCCTCGTGGGTTTTTCTGAGGGGGTCGACCATGTGCTCTGTGAGAGGACCGGCAACGAGTAATATATCTGCGGTCCGTGGTGTCGGGGTGATGAAAAAACCCAGCCTGTGAATGTTATAGTACGGACTCGTGATCTGTCTGATTTCACTCATGCAGGCTCCGCACGCCCCTGCATCCAGCGTCCTGATATGAAGAGATCTGGAGAATGACCTGTCCAGACGGCAGCCTTCCTTCGTGAACTCAGACCATTCGAAACCCTCTTCCCAGGCGTTAGAGACGGAATCCTGCCGTTTGCACCTGAAGCAATGGATGCAGTGTTCCTGGTCTACCAGAACTTCATCCTTAATGCTGCGCAGTGCGCCTGTGGGACAGAGACGGGCTACGGCCCGGGAATTTTCCTCACCCGGAAACCGTGTGCCTGCAGGCCGTCCCGGCGAAACTCCAGGGGCTGTTTCCTGTGTGCGGGGATACGCTGTCGTCTTTACCCCTGTTCGTATTCCTTTCCAAACCCATTTGGTCATAATGATAACACCTCCTACCGGTCACACTCGGCATTGGAAAGCCCGAAGGTCGCCATGATGATCGGAAAATCCTGAAACGCAAAATCCTCTGCGGCAAGATGAAAACCGTGCCAGTTGACAAAAGAAGGCGTCATGATCCGGTACCGTTCGACCGTCCCTTTTGCATCAAGGTGCACCCAGTGAAACGCGGCTCCCATTGGGGCTTCCACCCAGCCAAGTGCTACCCCTGCCTTCATCTCGATCCTCTTCCTCACCGGCCCCGAAGGCAGAGAAGACGATCCCTGGCGAATAAGATTGACGGACTGTTCGGCCTCGCTGAAAAGCACCCTGAGCCGGGCATAGCCGTCCCCTTCCTCCTCGCGCGGGACCTGGAACTTCAAACGTTCTCCATAACCCGCGTACGGTTGTACTTCACGAAGATCGCGCGATACGCCCGATGCCCGGGCAACCGGACCCACAAGGCCATACGAAACAGCCTTTTCTTTTGACACGGTTCCCACCTCTTCCAGACGATCCAGAAAAGAACTCGTGAACCGCAGCATCTGATGAAGGTCTTTCAATCTGCCAAGCAATTCCCAGAGTGTTTCACTTATTGTGGTGCAGCGGGTGTCCGAGAGGTCGCAAGAGAGGCCGCCAGGGATATTCAGACCGAAAAGGTACCGGTGTCCCGTGAGCCGGCAGGTAAGCCTCAACAGTTCTTCTTCAAGGATATGTGCCTGTGCGGCCGCGACGGCAAGGGCGGTCGAAGAACAGATACCTGCGATAGCAGCCACATGGTGCCGAAGCCGTTCCAGTTCCGCGAGCAGCACACGCAGGGCCCTTGCCCTTGGCAGGACGTCGATTCCTGCGATTTCCTCCACTGCCTGGCAGAAGGCCAGGGAATGGGCAAACGCGGATGTCCCGGAAAATCGTTCCGCCAGAAGGACTACCCTTTCAGCGAGCTGTCCCTCGGCGATCTTTTCCACGCCCCGATACTTGTAGAAAAACCGCGGAATGGTGCGGATGACATCTTCTCCCACGGTCTCCAGGAGGAAATGAGCGGATTCGGCATGGTCCGAATAGACAGGCCCGACGGGCATCATAAAAGATCCTGAGGCCTCCAGAATTCGCTTGGGCTGCCACTCGGGGACCGCTTCTTTGAAAGGATATGGTTTTCCCGCATCAAAGGACGCCCGCATCGGGTTCACCCCTTCGGGCCATTCTTCATGCAGGACAAAATCTCCAAGTCGCGGGTGTCCCGCAAACAAGAGTCCGAACAGATCCTCGATTTCACGTTCTTGCCAATCTGCGGCGTGTATGTGTCGGCTGATACTGGGGACCGTTGTACTGAGGAGACGAAACCGAACCGTCACATGCACCTGTCCTGCCCCGAGCGGTCCATAAAAAATATAGCGAATGATCCAATCAGGGTCTCTTTCCTCGGCCACAAGGGTGGCCAAACTGTATCCCAGCTCGGAAAACAGCCAACCGCAGAGTTCCGGCAGGAGCTCAGGTTCCGACGTGAGGTTGACGGTCAATTTTTCGCGATCAACCTTCACCCCTATGCGTTCCTGCCATCGTACCGCCGCGACGTCCTCTATCTCGTTGAACTGCAGAATATTATTTAATGGAAGCCCCATGTTCTTACCTCCCGATAGAAAATGCAGCAAACTGCAGAAGAGTATGAATCGGCTGAGGAAAAGAGATCCCGAGTGCCACGATGGGAATGACTGCCAGGGCCAGGGTCGCCTTGCAGCTCAGAGGGAGCACGAAGCGGACAGGTGGTCCTGATGCCGCGCCGAATACCATCTGGTTTATGTGGGACATGATTCCGCAAAAGGCAATGGCGATGAAGAGGGTAAGTCCTCCGATCACCAGATAATGACCCGCTGAAAGCCCCGCCTTGAGAATGGAAAATTCACTGAGGAAAACGGCAAACGGAGGTGCACCCGCGATAGCCAGACCTCCCAGCATGAGCGAGATTCCCGCTGCAGGCGATATGCGAATCAGCCCACGCACAGAGGATATGTCGCGCGTGCCGGTCACCAGGAGCGCAGAGCCTGCCGCAAAGAAGCAAAAAGACTTGGTGACTGCATGGGCCAGAATCTGGGAGACTGCGCCCAGGTGAGCGGCTCCGCTGCCCAGACCTGCCGCCACAAGAATGATTCCCATGTGTTCAATGGTGGAAAAGGCAAAAAGTCTTTTGTAGTCTTTGACCTGGATCAGGAGAAAGGCTGCGACCCCGGCCGAGAGCAGACCGAAGGTGATGAACCACGATGATGCCGAGTTGCCAGGGATCTCCTGGAGGAATGGGAAAAGCCGAATGATCACATAGAGGGCTGTGGTGGTTTCTATACCTGAGAGGAGTGCGCAGACCGGAGAGGGCGCCTGACTGTGCGCATCCGGCAGCCAGGTGTGGAGAGGTACCAGGCCTGCCTTTGTCCCGAATCCAATGAGAATAAAAAGAAAAGCGGTCTTGAGAAAGACAGGCCGGATCTTCGGAGCGACCTCCAAAAGCCCCTGCCACGTGAAGTTCTCTGCCCCGGCGACCCGAAGCCCCCAGTACAGGATCAGTACCCCGACAAGGGCCACCGCAGCACCCATGCAGGTAAGCACCACATATTTCCACGCAGCCTCCAGGGCCCCAGGGGTGTTCTCAAAACCGACTAAAAAGACAGAGAAAAGCGTGGTCAGTTCCACGGCAATCCAGACGACGGCGATGTGTGCGAGGAGCGGAACGGCCAGCATGGAGAACAGGAACAGGTTATACAGTGCGTAATATTGTTGTGCTCCTTTGGGACTCTGTTCGCCGTTTGTCTTCCTCATGTACCCCAAAGAAAAGAGAGAAGCGGTGAACCCTACGAAAGAGACCAGAACGAGGATCAGGGCGCTCAGGCTGTCACAGGAAAGCCAGCCTCCGAGCGTCGTGAAGCTAACCCGCGCAGGAAGAACGGGATGGAAGGCCACGACTGACGACATGATAAAGACGGCAAGGGTTCCGATGATGGTGACCCAGGAGCTGATCCCGCGCTTCTTTAAAGGAATCATACAAATGGGAGTTGCGATAAGAGGTATCAACAGGATGATGAGAAGTTCCATATTCAGCTATTCCTCCTTCAGACTGGTCATTTTGCCCACCAGTGTGCTTCCTACGCGTTTTTGGATACTCCGCGTCAGGAGTCCTACGACCAAGGCGATGATCAGCACGTCAAACGCCGCAGCCAGTTCAGCCATGAGCGGGAGGTTTGGCGCGATGCAGACTCCCGCCAGGAACGCTCCGTTTTCCATGGTCAGGATGCCCAGCAGCTGCGGCAATGCCTCTCTCCTTACGGTGATGGCGTACCCGCCGATCAGGAGCCCGGCCACACCGATGGGGAGGTTAACTTTCAGAAAGGCGCCGGCGCCTATATCCAGGAGGGGACGGACCATGAAATAACTGCCTATGACGAGTCCTGCCGCGATGAGGAGAGACGTGGGGATATTCAGAACCTGTGTGATCTCCCGGCGTGCGTGGATTTCATGGCTGAGCATGTGGTAGAGGAGCCACGGGATCATGAACGCCTTGGTGAAAATGGTGATGCCGGCCACCACAAACAGGTGTACGGATGTGTACTCATATCCCAGAATACAGGCAGACCCTGCCAGGAGAAGAGACTGAATGACGAACAGCCGCAGGCTGCCGATTACCTGACGCATCCCGACGATGCCGAATACCGTGAGGACAAAAAGAGCACCCGCAAGAGCGTTGAGCTGGACCATTTCTTCCTCCTACATCCCGGCGAGTTGGATAACAACCGCGACCACCGAGGTTACAAACGCCGCCCCCATGAACTCACTGATACGGAACAACCTCAGCTTCGAAAGAGATGATTCAATGACCACCAAAATGATCACAAAAACAAGCATCTTTAGTAAAATAAGCGGGATCGCGAGCAAAAGGCCCCAAGAGGAACCAGTGTCGGCCAGTCCCCAGGGGCAGACAAGCACATTGAGAAAGATGCATAAAAGGACAAAAAACTTCATGCACCCGCCCCACTTCATGAGCGCGGCACCGCGCCCTGAATATTCCAGCCCTTTCGACTCGTCGATCATGGCCAGTTCAAAGTGTCCCGAAGGATTGTCGACGGGGATGCGCCCGTTTTCCGCAATGATGAGCATCAGGAACGCAAGCAGGACAAGTATATGGGCGGGAGCAAAGAAGTTGGCAACCGGGGTAATCCATGCCTGCTGCACAATGTAGGGAATAGTTGAACCTGCCACAAAGGACACCGTGAAAAAGACGATCATGAACACCGGTTCGGCAAGAAAGCCGACCATCCGTGTCCGGCTGGCTCCCATGGGCCCGTAAGGATTACCCGTGTCTATGGCCGCAAGCACGGCAAAGAACCCTCCCAGGGCGAGTATTGAACCACCTGCCAGCATGTCGCCCATGAAGGCGAAAAAAAGCGGGTAATCCGTGAGCACCGGAATAAGCAGGGCAACAAAGATCGGCGCCACAAAGACGATATACGGGGTGAACCGAAAGATCCAAGAACTCTCTTCTGATATCACTTCATCCTTATGGAAGAGCTTCCGGATATCCCGGTAAACTTGAAAAATACTCGGTCCCTTCTTTGACTGGACCCGCTCCTTGAGGCGGTCGATAATGCCCTTGATGAGCGGCGAAAAGATCATGACCACCAGGACCTGGATAATGTTGTATGCAATTCTCTGCGTCATTTATCCTCACCTCCGAAATGGTATCTGCATCAGGCCGGACAGATGTGTCCAAACGATGACGGGACTGCTGTTGCCCGGAGATTGGGGAACAAATCCTGGGAAAGAATAGGCTGCTGTCTTGTGCCCGTGTTGGGACATAAAAAAACTCCCGCCATGGCTTCTGGCGGGAGTTTTGAAAGATATGAACTGACAACCCCCCCGCCGGCGTCTGTTTCGGCAGGAGTCATCAGCACTGAAGTGCGGTTAAAGGGTGAACTCCATCACCTCTCATTACTTGGTACTCTGCAAGAGTACATATTGAAACATCGGTGTCAAGCTTTTTTCCACATCCACAAATCCACCGGCTTATTTCTTCTCCCTGTGTGAGCGCGAGTACTTGGGGAGAAACAAACAGGTTGACAACCAGGGGGCGTTGCCCTACGTTTTTTATAGTACAGCGATGAAGTCCGCTGCTTGAACCGCCCCTTGGAATGGGCTGATGACTTCTATTCCAAACATGATATGGGGTAGGAGTCCGAACATACCTACCCCGCCTGAAATGCCAGGTGGCGCCTCATACCGATACCCTGCAGGCCGCGGACCTTTCCCCATGGAAAACGCCTTTCGGAAAAAAGTCCTTGATTTTGTTTCAGTACGGCGCCACAAAACGGGCGGCTTCGGTGCGGCCCCTACCCTTCCGCCGAGCATAGAGGATACGTACCTTTCTCTCCGCATACTCCGGTTTCTCCGGCCCCATTTGAGAAATGAAGTGAATTCTCTCATTCACCATCCAAGTCTGGCGCATTATCTCGTCGACCCCCAGGAGAGGGAGGAATGGCATGCAAGGACATGGTATTATTATGTATATTGCTGCCGCATAGTGGGAGCGGCACTGAACCGGGAGGCGATACAAAGGTTTCTTGTCCATCGATCGGAAGGCTCCATTTCCCTGGCAGACCGCTTCTATTGTACCAGGATGCTGAAGGCACTCCCTGACATTTCCCTTGCGATTCCCGCCTTGTCCCTCAAAGAGCAATTCCCGTTTCATTGGAGGACCGCGAAGGAACTCTTGATGGTTCTTCACCTGGCGGAAGGGGATCATGAAAAGCCTCAAACCGGCAGGAAGGGTATTCTCTCATGGGCCCAGGCTTGCCAGAACCCGGACGGCGGTTTCGGGTTTCTTCCCGGCACAACCTCCTACATGGAAAATGTGCATGCCTGTCTGCGGGTCCTGGCTTTGCTCAAATCGGCCCCTTCGGACCCCGCAGGCGCCAGGCGGTTCATTCTGAGGGCCTGGACGAGAAGCGGAGGATTCGCCAGAAAGAGCGGAGGGGCACCTTTTCTGGAGGCCACCTGGCACGCGACGGGAAGTCTCTCAATCCTGGGGAATGGCCAGTGAATCTCCTCCCGCAGAGCTGGAGGCATCATGAGACCTCTGAGGGGGTTCAGGGAGCAGCACGCTCCTCCAGACTGTGGAGGCTTGAATCAATACTAATGGACAGAGTTGGAGGGTATCAAGGCTTCGTGAGTCTGTTGGACAAGACCAGGAGGTCCTCTTCCTTCATATTATCTGTTTCAATCTCGTTGAAAGGGATGGCATGCTCTCTGCCCGACCGCACCGCCGGCATCAGGCGGGACGTGCCTGCCTTGAGGTAGGAGGCCACATTGTAGGCCATGCGCTGGGCGAGGGTGATGTCCTGGTTGTTCGGGGCCGCGCCCCGGACATCCCGGGAAAAGGCCTCACAGACCACCTTTCGCTCTATTTCCACACCGGTATCCAGGAGTTCCTTGAAAAGGTATTGAGCGGCATTCTCTTCGTCCCCTTTTGCCTTCCGTTCTTCTCGTTTATACCCCTCCGCCACCACGATAACGCATTCACTCCTCCGGTTCAGGGCTTCTACGACCTGTCGGGGATCAAGCTCGGTATTGGGCAGGACGGCCAGGTGCGCCCGCGCGCCCAGGCAGGAATGGAGCGCATGGAAACCGCTGCTGGCGCCCATCATCTCAACGATGTAGGTCCTCTTGTGAGTCCTGGCATCCGCCATGTAGCAGCGGATCTTTTCCGAACCGATTTCGATGCCGGTATGCTGGCCGATACATTCCGTCCCGGCGATATCGCTATCTATGGTGACCGGTACAAAAAAAGCCTGAACAGAGGTAGGCAGCAGTTCGCAGAGGGCCTTAAGGCCTCTGAACGTCCCATCTCCGCCTATGGCAATCAGGGCCTTGACTTTCTTCCTTTTAATCGTCTCAGCCGCCTTCTTCTGTTTGTCTTTTTTAATAAAATCCCTGTAGCGCTCGCTTCTAAGCTGTGCGCCCCGGGACTCGGAAAGGGACGCCGCATGAAAAACCCCCGGGATGTGGTCCAGCCGTCTGTATAACTCCGGATCATACACCAGCCGGAGAAAATCATCCTCTCCGCCCGACACGAGAGATTTGAATCCTTCAGTGGTCCCGTAGACCTCCCTCCCTATTTTTTCGAGATGATAGGTAATAAAGGCGGTGACCGGATTGTATCCCGGGGCACATCCGCCATCCTGTATGAGCAGCACATCGATGGTTTCGAACATCCTGCGCTTTTCAAACTCCGTTTTCTTGATATGCGCCGTGATGCGCTGTCCCACTTTGACCCTCGCCCGGAGTTCATCCGGATCAACCGGCTTTGTCAGGTAATCATCGGCGCCCTCTCTCATGCACTGGATTTTATCCTCTTTTCCCTCACGGGCGCTTATCATGATCACGTAAATGTCCGCAAGTACGGAATCGGGGTCCCTCTTGAGATACCGACAGAGTTCAAGTCCGTCCGTGTTCGGCATAACCAGGTCTGAGAGAATGATGTCGGGTCCCCACTCTTCAATAATACCGATCGCTTCTGCTCCGTCAGCGGCTTCCTTGAGCTGCAAATCAGAGTTCGCCTTCAAAATCCGGGAGAAGAGCCTTCTTGTTGATTCGTCGTCATCCACAATAAGGACCCTGTATTTTTCTTTCATACCTCTTCCTCCAAAACCCTCGGGTTTTCCCACCTGTGCCCATTCATACACGCACTTCGGGCACGAGTGAGTTTCCGGTACTTTATAGGCTGATTTTATCCAGAGAGCAAGCATTCTCATGCAAAAACCTCGCCGCATTGCTGCGCCGAACGAGCATCTCCCACCAGGGCGAGCGGCATCATGTGGCTCCCTGTGGCGGCTCGGCGCTTCGAGCATCTCTGAAGAGCGTGGGAGCGGAAAGGGGCTGTTCAGGAAATAAAAACATCGTGAAATTATGAACTTAACACAATACATGGCAGTATAAGGGAAAAAGTTGAAAAGCCTTTCCAAATGCGAAGAATTTTAGATTGATAAGCCTTGACGCCATACCTTTTTTGTGGTACGCAGAACACTATTTTCCAGAGTAACGCTCGGGGCAAATTCAGATCCATTACCAGGACACCCGGGTAGCTTCGTCAGGGCCATGCCCTGAATTTCCATATCTCATTGAAGGAGGTTAGAAGAATGGCGTACAACGCGGTAGAAATGAAAGACTGGCAGATTTCCGAGGCTGCTGAAAAAAACATGCCCATGCCTGATGAATGGCGAGAAAAACTCGGCCTTGAAAAGGACGAGATCCTGCCCATGGGCAGACTGGCAAAGCTCGATTTCCTGAAAATCATCAACAGGCTCAAAGACAAACCGGACGGAAAATACATTGAGGTAACAGCTATCACCCCCACGCCCCTCGGAGAGGGGAAAAGCACCACTTCCTGCGGTCTGATGGAAGGAATGGGGAAAATCGGTCTGAATGTGGGCGGATGCCTGCGCCAGCCCTCCGGCGGTCCCACCATGAACATCAAGGGAACCGCGGCCGGAGGCGGCAATTCCATTCTCATCCCCATGACGGAATTCTCTCTGGGATTGACCGGGGATATCAATGACATCATGAACGCCCACAACCTCGCCATGGTGGCCCTCACCGCCAGGATGCAGCATGAACGCAATTACAATGACGAGCAACTCAAGAGACTGACGGGAATGCCGCGCCTCGACATCGATCCCACCCGCGTTGAAATGGGATGGATTATGGACCTCTGCGCCCAATCGTTGCGGAGTATCGTAATAGGATTGGGGGGACGATACGACGGCTTCACCATGCAGTCCAAGTTCGGGATCGCGGTTTCATCCGAACTCATGGCCATTCTCTCGGTAGTAAGGGACCTTGCGGACCTGAGAAAGCGCCTGGACGAAATCACGGTAGCCTTTGACAAGAGCGGGAAGGCCGTGACGACAGGTGACCTGGAAGCAGGCGGCGCCATGACGGCCTGGATGAGAAACACCATTAATCCCACCCTCATGTGCACGGCCGAATACCAGCCGTGCATGGTCCACGCCGGGCCGTTCGCCAACATCGCCGTCGGCCAGAGTTCTATTATCGCCGACCGGATCGGCCTCAAGATGTTCGATTACCATGTGACCGAGAGCGGTTTCGGCGCTGACATCGGATTTGAGAAATTCTGGAATGTCAAGTGCCGCTTCAGCGGTCTCAAGCCCCACGTGTCCGTGCTCACCTCCACGATCCGCGCACTCAAAATGCATGGCGGCGGACCGAAAGTCGTAGCAGGATTGGCGCTGGATGAGGCATACACGAAAGAAAACCTGGCGCTCCTGGAAAAAGGCGTGGCCAACATGGTGCACCACATCGGCACGATCCGGAAAGCCGGAATCAACCCGGTGGTATGCATCAACTGCTTCCACACGGACACCAAGGATGAAATCGCTATGGTTCGGAAGTACGCCGAGAAAGCGGGGGCCCGCTGCGCGGTGTCCACCCATTGGGCGGACGGCGGTGACGGGGCCGTTGAGTTCGCAGAAGCGGTTAAGGAAGCCTGCGATGAGAAAAATGAATTCAAGTTCCTCTACCCGCTTAAAATGAAGCTGCGTGATCGCGTAGATACGATCGCCAGGGAAGTCTACGGCGCAGACGGCGTTGCCTGGAGCCCGGAGGCGGAAGCCAAGGCCAGGATGCTGGAAGGGGATTCCAAGTATGATGAATTCGCAACCATGATGGTCAAGACCCATCTGAGCCTGACCCATGATCCGGCCGTCAAGGGCGTGCCCAAGGGCTGGACCCTTCCCATCCGTGACGTGCTGATCTACTCCGGCGCCAAGTTCCTCTGCCCATGCGCGGGAACCATCAGCCTCATGCCGGGAACCAGCTCCAATCCGGCCTTCCGCCGTGTGGATGTTGATGTGAACACCGGAAAAGTGAGCGGCCTTTTCTAAGCCGAGACGGAGAAAGCAAGACAGAAAGAGGGCTGAAAAATCAGCCCTCTTTTTTGGTTCGAAAAAGGTAAGAACCTTTGATCTCGTCGGATTCTCTTCGTGCCTTATGGGACTGGAAACAAAGGCAAAGGAGCGGCCCAAGGAGAAAGGTTACATACTTGAAGTGCGGGTTATGCTTTTGACGCCTGTTGTTCCAGGGCAGTGAGAAAAAAAGAGCCGTCGGCCGGGCGTATAACCTGTAACCCGAATTGGTGAATTGTTTTTACGAGAGACCGTCCGAAAAGAAAATCCGTCTCGTTCGGGGCAATACTCATCTTTTCACAGACAAACGGCCGCAGATGATAATCAAATTTCAGTACCTCCAGGATCTGCTCCAAAGCGGCATCTGCTCTTGATTCGATCTCCCCGGCCAGGGAACCGAGAGTTTCATACGCACACCTTTTTTCATGCTCCCGCATGAGGCCAAGCAGGACTCCGTCTTCGATAAAGTCTTCCCTGCGGGCCTTTGGACCGGCGTAGGCTTTCATGAATTCGGACGAATCCCAGCACTCCAGAGCGGCGCACTGGACCGGCCTGTGATCGTAGATGGTGCACGCTCTTTCCCTGCCGTCGTAAAAGATACAGGCGCCGTCCCGGTCTCTGACTTTTATGATCTCCTCGCCGGCAGGACGTATCTCCCTGAGTATGTTATCCCGCAACATTTCGCCGGGACGGATGGTGAAGAGATCTTCATTCTTGATATGGCCGTTGAGGACCAGCGGAATATCATCCGCCTGGAGGCTGGGGGTTGACTGCATGCAGCACTCGCCGCACCGGATGCAGGAATTTCGCTCTTTCGACATTTTATCCAATGGCCATCCACAAATGGGTTTGGGGAAGTTTCCAAGCCAGAAACGAGATATTTTTTACAAGGTCAAGAAAATCAAGGGATCACTTGTGCGGCGTACTATACTAGTACGCCGCACAAGTGATCCTGCAGATTGACGCAGAGATTGTGAAAAATAGCCGTTTATGGATGGAAACTATCGGGCAATCATCGCCCTCATCCGATCAGATGCGTTCTGGGCATGATCGGCGATATTGCCGACAATCTCCACCAGGCGAACAAGGTGAAAGACGTGGATGGGTTTGTCTTTCATGGTTTCAAAAATTTCCCGTTTCAATTCCCGTTCCCGGATATCCGCCTCTTTCTCATGTTGACGGATATCCCGAATGAGACTCTTCATCCTTGTGCGCTCTTCTTCTTCCCCTGTCCGGAAAAAAACGGTTGCCATTGCTACGAGGTCGGACAGTTTTTCAATGGGCGGGAGCACCTTTTCCACCAACTCTTCCAAATCGTTTGCCACTTCTTCCCGGATACCGGCAGGCCGGAAGGACAGCCAGAACAATGCCTCCTCAACTTCATCCAGCACTTTATCCTGCTCTCTGATATAGTCAAACAGCTCGAATTTGTCCACCTGCATCAGGATCCCCTTCGGCAGGTGGTTTCTGATGTTTCGCTTTATAGCGTCCGCCTCGCTTTCCAGTCTGGCAACGGTATCGGTAAGTCTCTCGAATTCGTCCCATTCCTCGTGCAGATGACAGATGGCCGCACGTTTGAAAAGCTCGGCACATTCCTTTACCTTATCCGCGTGCGTCTGCAGGTTCTCAAAAGGTGATCTATAAAATAGCGAAGCAAGTGAAAGGCGCATATGATTCCCCTCCCTTTATTGCGAATGGGATTATACCAAAAAGAAAACAAAAAGTTTATACAAAAGCATCGCCAATACAACCGTAAAGGGCAAGGTCACAATCCAGGAAAGCGCAATATTTTTCAGGACACGCAGATCGAGGGTGCCCATGCCCCGCATGATCCCGACTCCAACTACCGATCCCACCAGCACATGTGTTGTAGAGATAGGAAGACCCATCCGCGAACACACCAGGATCGTCGTGGCCGCGCCGAACTGCGCACAAAAGCCCCGCATCGGAGTGAGTTCCGTGATGTTTTTGCCGATGGTCTCAATAACACGCGTACCGAAAAGCAAGAGCCCTCCCCCAACCGCCATGCCTCCTCCCAGGAGCATCCAGAAGGGAACGCTCACCTTCAGGGCAACGGCCTTTGTCTCCACCACTGAAAATATCGCCGCAAGGGGACCGACTGCATTGGCCACGTCGTTGGCGCCGTGGGCAAATGCCACGTAACAGGCCGTCAACACCTGGAGCTGTGCAAAAAGCCTGTCCAGGGGAGTAAATGCTTCCTGACCCGGTCGCAATTTGCATTCCGGGCGCGCCTGCCGGCGTACCCACCACAGACCCAGGGCCCCTGCTCCCGCGGAAAGCGGGATGGCGAGCAGTATGGTCTGGAGGAATCCGATGTTAAGATGCAGGTTTTGCAGGCCTTTGAAAATGAACGAGAGGATGAGAACAAGAAAAACCACGAAGACCATAAAGGGGGCATACCGTTGGGATGCGGCAAGGGGGTCCTCTGCAGACATCATCTTTTTTTCTATAAAGTAGTACATGCCGCCCGCAATGAACCCGCCGACCGCAGGAGATGTGACCCAGCTGAGTACAATAATAGTGATCTTGCTCCAGGTGACCTCTCCGGCGCCGACGCTCAGGACTCCGAACCCGACTACCGCGCCTACGATTGCCTGGGAGGTAGATACGGGCAGGGCAAAATAGGTGGCAATGTTCACCCAGATTCCCGCGGCGAGCAGGGAGGCGAACATGCCGATCATCAGTATGTTCGGATTGTGTGCAAACAGGGACGGGTCGATAATTCCTTTGCTGATGGTCCCCGTCACATAGCCCCCCGCGAGCACCGCCCCCAAGGCGTTGGCCACAATGGAAATAACGACCGCCTCTTTGAGAGTAATCGCACAGGAACCGACGGACGTTCCCATGGCATTGGCGAGATCATTGGACCCGATATTTGCGGCCATGTAGAGACCCACAAGGGCCGCAATCACGAGAATCACTGCATCCATAAACTGTCGCTTTCCGCTTCAGGATCAGAGAAGGAACTCAGGAATTGTCCAAAACATTTTCACCCCGTATAATAGATTTTCCTGCGAAGCGCCACAAAAAAAGGGCTGTTCCTTGAAAAACAGAATGGCCCTTTTTTGCTTGTTCAGGCTGTACGCCGTTAGACTGTTAGAAGGCTACCAGCCTAGAGTTTATCTACCCAACTTTTAAGATGAGTGCCCCGCCGGTGTCTCCGGCCGCGCATCCGGTCCAGAGCATATAACCGCCGCCCTTCATGGCCGTCTCTTCAATTCCTTCGATGATGAGCCGGCCCGCCGTGGGTCCCTGGGGATGCCCGTAGATCATGGAGCAGCCATAGTTGTTGAACCCTTGATCTCCTGTGCTCATGGGATCGACGCCCATTTGCCGCCCGAAGTGGAGATCGTTGACCACAAAGGGATTGTGAGTTTTGATGACCTTGATGTCGCTGATTTTCAGGCCGGCACTCTCGAGGGCCGACTTGGATGCCGGCACCGGAGCCGCAGCCATGTACCCTGGTTTCACGCGCGAAAAGCCATAGCTTATGACTTGAATGACGAGGGAAGGATCGTCACTCAATTCCTTTGCCTTTTCCTCTGTCGTCACGATCACCGAACAGTTTCCATCTGCGGGAAACGTCTGGGCGCCGAAACTGAGCACACCCCCGGGGATGACCGGCCTGAGTCCCGCGAGGCCCTCTGCCGTGCAGGAAGTCACTCCTTCGTCCTCCTCCACCAGTTTGGTCTTCTTCCTTGAAACCGTCACTTCCGCCGGGAACATGTATTTCTTCTGGAATTCCCGGTCATTGGCAAGGGCATCCAGGTACTGCTCGTAACGCCGCAAGGTCAGTTCATCGCATTGTTCCTTTGTAAACCCGCCTTCCTTGGCCACGTTTTCCGCGGTCTCGATCATCCGCAATCCCACATTTGGGTCAGAGTTGAAATTATCCATCAGCCAGTTCTCGGATATCACTTCTCCGCCCGGTCCCATGGGGTTCGGCCAGATAGTGTGCGGGCCGTTTGAACACCTGTCCGTCATCAGGGTACAGCAGTTCTTGTACAATCCCGTCTCCACGCCCATTGCCGCATTGTAAATGGAAGTGGTTGAAGTGGTGCACGCCTGGCTCATGGTGACCCCGGGAATATCACCGGCTCCCATGATGGCCGTCGCCCAGGTGCTTGCATAGAATTGATGGATCTGGCTGATGGTGATTCCCAGAATGAGATAATCGAACATTTTCGGATCCCAGTCTTTTTCGGCCAGCCATCGCTTCGCGGTGTTTCCGGCCAGGACGATGGAGTTTTCATTCGCCATGCTCCCCTGCCAGCGGGAAAACGGGGTCGAATAGTAGCCTTTGTATGGTATGAACGCCTTTGTCAACATTTCACCTTCCTCCTTTATGGTTCAATTTCTGTCAAAAGTGCTGTTCTTCTTCCGTTTCAGTCGCTCCATTTCCCGTACTTGCCCCGGAGAATACGGTGCAGGATTTTCCCGGATGCCGTTCGGGGCATCTCGCTATCTTCGATAAAATCGACGCTTTTAGGCCGCTTATATCCGGCCAGTTTTCCCCGTGTGAATTCCATAAGTTCTCTGGCCAGATCCTCACTCGGTTCATAGCCGTTATGCAAAACCACGATGGCCTTGACTGCTTCTCCCCACTTTTCATCCGGGATCCCGACGACCGCGATATCCTTCACTGCCTCGTGGGCCCCGACAACGCCCTCAACCTCGGACGGATACACGTTCTCTCCGCCCGTAATGATCATGTTGGCCTTTCGATCCACCAGAACATAGTACCCGTCTTCATCCCGCCTGACCATGTCGCCGGCGGAAGACCAACCTCCGTCGAACGCCTCTTTCGTCTTTCCGGGCTCCTTCAAATACTCTTTGAACAGCATGGGGGTCCGGTAGAAGAGTTCTCCCACTTCGCCGTCCGGGACTTCATTCCGGTTCTCATCCAGGATCCTTATGCGATCCGTGCCGAAAATCTCCTTGCCGATGGAGCCGAGTTTCTTGAACTGGTCTTCCGGTCTCAGAAGGGTAACCAGGCCGCCTTCGGTGCTGCCGTAGGCCTCCCACAATTCGGCATTCTTGAAATAATCCATGATCGCCAGTTTCAGGTCTTTCCTGGCGGGGGCAGAGGAAATGAGGAGCTGCCGCGCGGACGAGACATCGATGCTTTTCCTTACCTCATCAGGAAGCGCGAGCAGCATGATATAATGGGTGGGGACAAGGGAAGTGTACGTGATCTTGTACTCTTCTATGGTCCTCAACAGATCTTCAGGATCGAAACTGATCATGTTGTACACGAAGACAGGGGCGGTGACCAGGGTATAGGGAAACGAATAGAAAATGGAATTTACATGGCACATGGGCATCACCAGCATCACCTTATCGCTTGGCAGAACACCCACGTTCATATTGCTCAGGTAATACTGCGCCATGTAGCTTTCATGGGTCCTGACCACTCCCTTCGGCCTTCCGGTCGTCCCGGACGTGTACATGACGGTCCAGGTGTCGGCGCCGTCCACCAATAGGTCCGGCTCCTCCGGGGAGGACCCGGAGAGCAGCTCTTCATACCCGATGTATCCCTCGGGCGCCGGGCCGTCTCCCAGATAGATATACCCGTTTTCGGGAACAGGGAGCCTGTTCCTGATGCTGTCTATCAGTTCCACGAAGGGGGCCTCGACAATAAATGCCTTGCATTCCGAGTGATTCACAATAAACTCCATTTCGGGGCCGGCCAGCCGGAACATAATGGGAACCGCAATCTGCCCGCCTTTTCCGCAACTGGCGTACATGTCCATCCACTCGCCACGGTTGTAGGCGATCACGGCAAAGGTATCCTTGGGTCCGACTCCCATCCCGGCAAGACCGTTTGCCAGCCGGCAGGACCTTTCATTCCATTCCTTGAAATTGTACTCTTTCGTCTTATCCTGCCAGCCCAGCTTGTCCGGGTAATTGAGGGCATTCATTTTGAGCACCGTTCCCATGTGCATCCACTTGCTTATCGTCATATCCCAAGCCTCCTCTCGATTCTACGTACTGACAATCCCGAACTTTTCTCTATTGGACCGTGTGACTGTCTGCCCGGCTATGCTGCTGTTTCCATGGCAAAAAGGGCCGCCCCCACCGCTCCTGTCAACTGCGGGTGTTTTGGGATCAAGACATCCTTCTGCGTAATTTCCCGGATCATTTCCACGATGTACGGATTGTGCTCCACAACACCGCCGGTCATGACTATCCGGTCGGTGAACGAGTCCATTTCCATGACTCGTTTGATGACCGAGTAGAAGAGTCCCTTAATAATGTCGGCCACTTCTGCACCCTGCCTGATTTTTTCCAGGACCTCGGTTCCGGAAAACACCGTGCAGTAGCTCCCCAGTTCCACCATATGCTCTGACGCTCTCGCCAGGAAGTCCATTTCCTCCAGCGGGATGTCCAGCCTGAAAGACATTTCTTCCAGGAAGGCACCGGTGCCCGCCGCGCACTTTCGGTTCATCTTGAAACTCAGGCGCCTGCCCTGATCATCCAGCTTGATGATCTTGTTGTCCTGCCCGCCGATGTCAATAACGGTAGCCGCAATGGGGAAATAGTGGTAGGCGCCCCGGGCATGACACCCGATCTCTGTCTTGGAGTCGTTCCTGAAAGAGACATTCTTCCTACCGTATCCGGTAGAAATGCAGGCTGAAATGAGGCTTGGAGAGACTTTGGCCATGTGCAGCGCTTCCTTCAGGCACAGCTCGGAGGTCCTCAGAAAATCGGTCCCCGATTTCCTGATTGAGTATCCCAGGAGAGTCTTCTCCCCGTCCAGGACAGCGACCTTTGTCCGGGACGCCCCCACATCCGCCCCTACAAAAACGCCTTTGCTCATCGCTCATCCAGCTGTTCTATAAAAGCCTCGATATTGGTCTTCGCCTGCTCTTCCGAGTAGCATCTCAAATCGTTCAGATCTCCGTTTATGGTCAACGCAGGTATCTCCAGTTTTTTGCTCAGTCTTTCGGGCATCCCGTACCGATTATTGGAGTTGTTCGGGCAGGTCTTCGCGTCGTGAAAGAGGATTCCGTCAAAGCGAAATTTTTCCTGACACTCCTTTATATACTGTTCTTTATAGGGCTCATCCCTCACGATGAAAAGCTCGGTATAAGCCCGTCCCATGCTCTCGAAGGGTTTTTCCGGATCGAGCTGATCGAATATCCAGCTGTTGCAATAGGTCGACGCCACCACGCAGGTCTTCAAAGAGGCGAATTGTTCGGACAACGCGCGAAGCTTTCCCCAGATCGGCATTCCCTCCCAGTAGATCCTATGCCTTTCTCCATCCACGGCCGCTATACCCGACTCTATCCTTCCCTGCAATTCAGCCAGGAGGAGTTCGTAGTAATCCACTGCGTCCTTGGTCCCGCGCGCCACAACCGCAGGCGCCATGTGGATGGTTGCGTCAAAAAAGGTCCACGGCGACGGTACGGCTGCT
>Ga0315535_1000048_pt1 | contig 67476 bp, 60 predicted proteins | sample SalMarSW160220MG_2_FD_203092 | JGI IMG/M metagenome (GOLD analysis project Ga0315535, IMG submission 203092) | Salt marsh sediment microbial communities from the Plum Island Ecosystem LTER, Massachusetts, United States - Salt Marsh Sediment SW1602-20 ... | reverse complement strand
AAAGAACACAGGTTGCCGCAGCTTCCGCAGTTTGCGATGCTGTCATCCAGGTCGGCCTCGCAACCGTTGGCGGAATTCCCGTCGCAGTCGCCGTGACCGGCCAGGCACTGGCCCGAGGAATTGCAAACCCCGCCGCTGCACTGGCTGTCGGTGCCCGGCTGACCGCAGGGTTGGTTGCAGCCGCCGCAGTGTTGCAGGTCGGAAAGCAGATCAGCCTCGCAACCGTTTTCGGGATCGCCGTCGCAATTGCCCCAGTCGGTCTGGCAACCGCTGGTACAGTAACGGGACAAGTCGATAGTTATTCCCTGGGCGTTAATCATGTAATCGGAGACCAGTTGGATCTTGATGGTGTCGCCGGGCACGCTCACCGACCAGAACGGCTCCTGGGTGCCGGTAATGGTGTCGTATGTATTATCGGCACCATCGTAGATGTAGACGTAGTCGTACAGGTTTTCTGTCTCGAACAGGGAGAAGTGCACCGATACCTCGGAGGCTCCGGGCTTGGTGATGGTCCAGGTGTTGTCGTAGTTATCGGGATAGGGATGCGGGGAGTCGATACTCTCGGCGTCCTCCTGGCAGGAACCCGGGGTGCAGACACCCTCGAGGCACATCTGATCGTTTACATTGGGCAGGTTGCAGACGTTGCCGCAGGTGCCGCAGTTGCTAAGGTCCGAGCTGACATCCATCTCGCAACCGTCGCTGAGCTCGCCGTTACAATCGTCCCAGCCCGGATCACAACTGCCTATGGCACACGAGCCGCCATCACAGCCTGCACTTCCGTTGGGATAAGGACCGCAGCCGTTGCCGCAGCTTCCGCAGTTCGTCGGATCGGCCAGCAGGTCGGCCTCACAGCCGCTGGCCAGGTCGCCGTCGCAATCGGTCCAGCCTGCCTGGCAGCTATCGAGCTGGCATATCCCGGCCTGGCAACTGGCGTCGGCGTGAGCATAGGCACAGTGATGGCCGCACCAGCCGCAGTTGCCGATATCGCTGTCAGTGGAAGCCTCGCAGCCGTTGGCCGGATCGCCGTCGCAGTCACCGCGGCCGGAAGGGCACTGGCCGGTGCCGCACCACCAGTAGCCGTCAATGACGAAACCGTCGGCAGTAACGCTGCCGTCGGAAGTGAAGGTCACCTTGATAGTGTCGCCGTTTACGGTGACGCTGCTGAATTCGCCCAGGCTGCCGTCGTAGGTAGCCACCTCGGTATCATTGACGTCAAGAATATGCACGAAATCGAAACCGGACTCAGTGGTAAAGGAGGTGAAATGCAAGCCGATTACAGCCGCGCCGGGTTGAGTTATGATCCAGGTCTCGTTCGAATTGTTATCGTAGGGGTGGGGCGTCTCGATCGGCGGCTCGATCGGGTTGAAGTTGTTGACGTGGACCACTGTGAGGTCGACATCGGAATCGAGACCGCCGTCGTCGGTTACCTTAAGCTCGGCCTGGAAGTCGCCGCACATGTCGGCCAGGAAGCGAGGGGTGGGACTGGCGGAATCGTCCAGGGCGGCCGCCGATGTGCTTGGAGGATACAGCGTCCAGGCATAGGTTATTGGATCCTGGTTGGGATCAAAAGAGCCGCTGCCGTCCAGGGTGACGGTGCTGTTGGTCAAAACATTCTGATCGGCCCCGGCCATGGCCACCGGCGGCAGGGGAACGTTACTGATGGCCTGCAGGGCCCGGCCGGCGTTGATACGGCCGCCGGTAGTGGTGATGCCTTGCAGGTCGGAAATGGGATCGACGGTCGTAAAAAGAAACTGTTTGAGTTCTGAGGGGGTCAGGTCGGGGCGAATGGACTTCATCAAAGCCACCACCCCGGCGGTGTAGGGAGTGGCCATCGAGGTACCCGACATCAGCTCGTAGCTGTTACCGGGCACGGTAGACAGAATGTCTTCTCCGGGCGCGCCCACGTCCACGGAGACGGCGCCCCAGTTGGAAAAGTAGGAGATGTTGTCGTTGTGGTTTGTGGCGGCCACGCAGATGATGCTGGGGAAGGTCCACTCGCAGGGCCAGACTTCCTCCTGGGTCTCCACGTCTAATGTATCATTGCCGGCGGCGGCCGCTGTAATGACGCCGTTCTGGTCGGCATATCCGAAGGCGTCTTCGAGTGTCTGGCTGTAATACTCCACCGTCCACCACGAGCAGCTCATGACGTCGGCTCCTTTGTCGACGGCGTAGTAAACGCCCTCGGCGGCGTCCAGGACGTAGGCATCGAGCGATTGGTTGCCGATGATCATCAGCGGCATGATGGTCACCTGCCAGTTGACACCGGCTACTCCCAGGGCGTTGTTGCCGGCCGCGCCGATGATTCCCGCGCAGTGGGTGCCGTGGCCGTACCAGTCGGCCGGGTCGTTGGTCTCGGATTCGAAGTTCCAGCCGCGCACGTCGTCAATGTAGCCGTTATTGTCATCATCGACTCCGTTTCCGGGCACCTCGTCCTGGTTGGTCCACATGTTGTCGACCAGATCCGGATGGTTGTAGTCGACCCCGGTATCCAGGACGGCCACTACCACCGAGTGTGAACCGACAGAGATGTCCCAGGCGGTGTCGGCGTCTATATCGGCGTCTGCGGTACCGCCGGTCTGTCCGGTGTTGTCCGAGCCCCATTGTTCCGGGAAGCGGGGATCGTCGGGCAGACGGGAAAACTCGATGCGGTAGTTGGGTTCGGCGTAGTCCACTCGCGGGTCTTTGCTCACCCGCATAGCGGCCTGAGGCACCGTCTCTTTGGTGGCCAGGCGCGTTACATGTATGCCGATTCGGCTTCGGTACTGCAGGGAAAGTCCCAGCTCAGCTGCCAGTGCCCGATCTACCTGCTCGGCGTAGGCTTGCTTGAACTTCACCAGCAGCACGCCCGGCTGATAGGGCAAACGCTCGGCAGTCTGCTTGGCAGGCACTAAGCTGCGCGCCGACGGCGCGGGATGGGAGCGCAGCGTGCGCGAGGGCGCTGCTGGCGCGCTCGCCTGCAGGTTCAAGCCCTGCATATCAAGCGTGCGCGAGTCCTGTTGTTGGCAAGCGCCGAGCAGGCCGCAGGCCGCTACGGCCAGGAACCATCCAAATAGGTTACTCCCCTTCATTTCATCCGTCCTTTGTCTGTGGGCCGAGACCCGGTTTTAATATTCAGAGATTAAGTCTCCCCTTCGACACCGACCGCAGCAATCTCCCTGAGCTGATTTTGTAGGCGAATCCCTAGCACGAGAAACGCGCATGGGCAATGGAAAAACTAACTGGCTATCCGGTCAAGAGCCCCAGCCGGACGGCTCTGATCCCATGACTAGCTTCAGGGTTCCTCCGTTGGTGATCTCTTGGTGGGTGATCCAGGATCTATCAAGCGGCTTGCCGTTCAGCTTAGCCGACTGAATGTAGATGTTTTGATCGCTGTTGTGCTCGGCCTCGATGACGAAGGTCTTGCCTCTGCAATATGCCGGGTTCAGTTGAATCGTGATTCTTTCGAAAAGCGGGCTGCCAACCTGGTACTTTGCTTCGCCCGGCGTCAGCGGATAGAGGCCCATGGCTCCGAAGATGTACCAGGCGCTGGTTGCTCCGGCGTCGTCGTTGCCGGGGAGTCCGCGCGGCTCCGCCGAGAACTCGGTCTGCAACGTGTGGCGAACAACCTGCTGCGCCTTGTAAGCGGCGCCTGTGAAATTGTAGAGCCAGGGAATGTGAAAACTGGGTTCATTGTCGGGCTCGAAATAACCGCCGGCAAAGAACGCATCCAGCCTGTCTTCGAAGGCCTGCTTGCCTCCGATCAATTCGATTAGTCCTTCTACGTCGTGGGGCACGAAGAAGGTATAGATCCAGCTGTTGCCCTCGCAGAAATCGTTGCCTCGATCTCCGTTGGCGGGGTCGAAGGGTTCCACCCAGCTTCCGTCCAGGTTCTTGCCCTGCATGAAGCCGACGTCCGGGTTGAAGTTGTTTGTATAGTTCGTAGCCCGCCGCCCGAATAGATCGGCCATCTCCGGCTTGCCCAGGCCGGCTGCCACCTGGGCGGTGCACCAATCGGCGTAGGCATACTCTAAAGTCATGGAAGCCGATTCGAGCGTGTCGCAGTGGTGCGAGACGAAACCGTTTTCGACGTACTCCGGGGGAGTGCCGATGTTCAGAACGCCGCAGATGCTCGAATAGAGGTGCTCCTCGTCGTCCTCGGTGGCGCTCTTGTAAAGGGCGGCCCAGAGGCTATCCGGATCGTAATCGCGGAAGCCTTTAATAAAAGCATCGGCCACAATCGGCACGCCCGGGTTGCCGGTCATGTCACGCGAGATCCCGGTGGCCTGCCAGGCGCACTTGGGCAGCCAACCGCCGCGCTCGAACACGTGCAGGTAGGAGGCAACCACGTCGCTCACAATCTCGGGCTCCAGCAGGGTAGAAAGAGGCCGTGATGTGCGAAACGTATCCCAGGCGCACCAGTCGTCCGTATAGTAGTGCCAGGCACGGGCCTGGTCCTCGGGCCGGACCACGGCGCCCAGTCCATCCGCACCGGAAAAGAACACTCCGCCCACCTCCGTGTAGTCGGCCGGCGCAAGCAGCTGGTGGTAGAGCGCAGTATAAAAAATCTTCTTCTTCTCAGCACTGGCTCCCTCCAGGTTGACACGGTCCAACTCACAGTTCCATGCGGCCCGTGCCTCGGCACGCACCTGCTCGAAGGTCTTCGAAGACAACTCCGTCTCCAGGTTGAGCCGGGCCTGTTCGACGCTCACCAGTGAAATGCCCAGCTTGACCTCGATCACCTCGGAATCGGAGGTCTCATAGTTTACGAAGGCGCCGATTCTGGCGCCCGATGCCGAAGCCGACCCTGGAGAAATTCCGTCTTGGTCGAAGGTGCCGTACGAGTCGAACGATCTCGAAAACTGGGCGTAGAAGAAGACCCGGCTCTCGCCCGTTTTTTTCTCGTCCGTACTCAAGGCCAGGTCGAAGTATGGAAAGACGTTGTACTGGCCGAAGCCCTGGATGATCGAGTCGGAGACGATCTGCAGCTCTCCGCCGGTGGAGCCTCCCCGGGTGTGACCAAGGTCGATCAGGATGTGAGATTGATTCCCGGCGGGAAAAGTGTAGCGATGATAGCCCGCATGGGCCGTTGCCGTCAGTTCGGCCCGCACGCCGTAGTCGGACAAGAGAACCGAGTAGTAGCCCACTGCGGCCTGTTCGTCGTCGTGAGAAAAGGCCGAGGCGTAATTCTCTTCCTCGGTCGCAAGCTCCCCCGTGGTGGGAACCACAAGAATCTGGCTGTAGCCGTTGTGGTCGCCGCCGGGACCCTGGAGGTGGGTGTGCGAGAATCCTTCGATACGATCGCTGTCGTATTCGTAGGCGTCCACGTCACCGGCATCCACCACGCTGTCCGGGCCGAGCTTCAGCATGCCGTGCGGAAGACTGGCGCCGACGAACACGTTGCCGGGCCCGCTGGCTCCGACTAACGGATCGACGAAAACGGTCAGGTCTTCGCCCGCCGGGCAGAAGAAGACAGGTTGGTTCTTGCCTTTCTCGCATCCCGCCGAGAACGTGCCAAAAAAAACTAATACCCATATGAATTTCAACTTTCTCGTCAACTATCGATTCCTTATCCTTTAACGCAGTAACTTCTTATCCACTTTGCCGACCGCGGTCAGGGGCAACTCTTCCATGAATTCGACTACCTTGGGAACCTTGTATGGGGCCATGTTCGCCTTGCAGTAGGCAAGAATATCCTCGGTGAGCTTCTCGCCACGGGTGTCTGCATGGCCCTTGGCGAGTTGAATCACAGCCTTGACCCTCTCGCTGCCGAGCCGTTCCGGATTGGGCAGTCCCACGATGGCACAAGCCTCGACAGCGGGATGCTGTTGCAAGGTTTCCTCCACCTCCTGACTGAATACCTTGAATCCACCCACGATCAGCATGTCCTTGGTCCGGTCGACCAGGGTGATATAGCCTTCCTGATCCATGCGGGCCACATCGCCGGTAAACAGCCAGGTTTGCCCCTCGAACTCGCGCAGTGCACTGGCCGTCTCTTCCGGCTTGTTGAAGTAGCCCTTCATGACCTGGGGCCCGCGCACGACAAGTTCTCCCTCCTCCCCGATCGGAACCGATTTCTGTCCGCCGATCAGATCGACGATCCGCACATGGGTGTTTTGTATCGGCAACCCGACCGTTCCCGGCTTCTTGGTTCCCCTATGCGGATTCATTGTAACCAGCGGGCTGGTTTCGGTCATTCCGTAGACCTCCAGGACTTTGCCCTTGCCTACGACCGAATCAAGAGCCTGAAGTGACTCGACCGAAAAGGGGGCAGCCCCGGAGAGGCATACCTTGCAGGCGGAGAAATCCAGGGTTTTGAACATCGGATCCTTCAACAACATCTGGAAGAGCGATGGAACATTGCACAGAACGGTCGGCCGGTACCTGGCGATTTCCTTGCAGACGTGCCTGGTGTCTCTCGGGTTGGGCAACAATACCTGCTCGGATCCTGTGGCCAGGCCGCAGAGCGCGAAGGCCAGGCCGGCCAGGTGAAAGAAAGGGAAAGCGGAACAGAAGGTTTCAGTGCCTTTCTCAAGCTGCGCCCACTGGATGGCCTGGGTCAGGTTCGCAACCAGGTTGCGGTGGGTCAGTTCGGCGCCCTTCGAAGGACCAGTGGTCCCTCCGGTATATTGGATCAAGGCCGTGTCGTCCGCGGAGATCTCGACGGAGGGAGAAGTCGGCTCGTATTCGCGCAATAATCTTTTCAGCGTGATTACCGACTTGCCCTCGACCGGTCTGATTTTTCCGGTTGGGACCTTGCGCAGCAGGTTTCCAAGAAAACGCTTGGGACCGGGGGCGAAATCCAGAACGCCGGTCACCACTATCAGGCGAAGGCTATGCAGCCGATCCACGATCGAGAGCAAACGCTGTTCGAATATCGCATCCAGTGTAATCACGACCTTGGCGCCGGAATCCTCGAGTTGGTGGGTCATCTCTTTCGGCGACAACAGCGGCGACAGGCCCGTGGCTACGCAACCGGCCAGCATCGTACCAGCCTGCGCGATGAGATACTGGGGAACGTTTGGTAAATTGATAGCTACCACATCGCCCGGTTCGCATCCGCTTTGTGTAAGGTAATCCGCGAAACGATAGCTCAGGTCCGAGATCTTTGGGAAACTCAGTGCGGCACCCAGAAAGTGACAGGCGATCTGATCCGGATAGGCCTCGATCGCTTCTTTCATCAAGTCAATACTGGTCAGATCGGGAATAACGATATCCGGCTGTACCCAGTCATCATAGGACTTCAGCCACGGCCTCTCGTGGTAATCCATGAAAACCTCCCCGCCAAAAACCAAATGAAAGCGCGCAAAGACACTACTTCAGCCGGATCTTTCTGGTCAAGCCTGATTTCCCGCGGCCAGTTGCGGCCTCGGCACAATCCAGTCTTTGATATGATGTAGTTGAAAGACCAACTAATGAGATCGAGCCTGAGGATTTACTGCGGGTTACAGTTCAACCGAGCAACAAGTGTTGTCCTGCGTCAGCGGGGCCATACTCTTTTTTTCCTGACGAGTTATTCTGGAAAGTTTTTCCTGCATCTCTTCTTCAATCACCGTCATCTTGCCCAGTGCAGCCGCGCCTTGCTTGACCCAACTTTTCACTTCCCGGGCTACGAACTTGGCCCGCCATTCAGGCAGCAGCACGTTCTTGACCAGCATGTCCGGGGAAAGGATCTGCTGGCTCGATCCGGTCGGAGCCACGGAATAGGATAGCGATGTTTGCCCGTTCGCCCGGGAGGGGCTGAGAGTAAAAGCAACAGCCAAGAACATCATTATGGTTACTGTTTTCATTTTCGGCTCCCTTTTGTGGCCCTGATCTTGATCCCAGGCTATCATTTTCAGGGTAACGGGTTTGTCACAGCCTTGTACTAGTTTCATAATTTCTCCAGGCGTTCTTTACTTCTTGGACCGGGAAAGGGACAAAAGGGTTGCCCGGCAGAAAGAAAAACCTGCCCGCCTGCTAATCTATTGTAATTACGCCTGATTTACTCAGAGGCTGATTATTTTTTCCAGGTTGCCGTAAGTTCCAGGTCGAGTCCGGGCCTCAGGAAAGTAGGTGCTGCCCGGCTCTTGCGGTTCGAGCCCTTTTCCCAATCTATGCTGCCTGTGTCCGTGTCCTCTACGGCCAGCTTCCATTCGAACTCGATTCCCAGCGGCATCTCGACCGCAGAAGAGCTCACCCAGGTGGGATAGTCTTCGGGAGTGGTCTGAAGGGCAAGGCCGTCACCATCGTCGCCCCAGTTTCCAAGAACGCCACGATCGCCTAGCACGAAGACCGACTCACTCTGCGCGTTTGTCTCGGCCTCATAAGCCGTGAAGTTCATTTCCTGGTCGGGCCAGGCAGGCTGTGCCAGCAGCTGATCGCGGATGGTCTCGAAGCTCGGCTGAGCATCGATCTCGACGCTTTGATCTGCATACCGCCTGAGCACCGCCAGCCACTCTGAGATGTAGCGCCTGCCGGTCAGGTCGTTATCCAGCTTGTCCGAGTCAATGAACAGGACGCTTTCGTTGTTGCGGGCGATCTCAGAAGTATCGCCCATGCCGCCCTTTGTCCAGTTGGCCGAGTCGCTTATTACCTTGATGCGTGTGCGACCCAGAATTGCAACCTTGTTGTGCATGGCCGAGTAGCCGGTGACCGTGTTTCTGACCTCCCAGGTAGGGACGCCCCCCGCGCGCAGCACGTCCTCGATGTCATTATTGTAGCCGTCCGACTGCAGGCGATCGGTAATCACGTAGACCGGCACCCCGGCCGCAGCCTTGTCGATCAAGATCTCGCTCAACGAACGATCGACGTCTCGGGCGGTCAAGTCTCTCAGCGAGTAAACCATCATCAAGATCTGCTCGTTCTCCTCCTCGAGCCACTCGAGCGCTCGAGTGCCCGGTCGCAGGCCGCTTTGCGGCCGCGAGAAGAGCACGTTGACCGGCCGCTCGTCGCTCCATTCGTTTTGGCAACGCTGATCATGAAGCAGCGCCTGGTAGCAGGCGGCGTAGCCGGCGGTAAGCTCAGGCTCGCGGATGATGTGGAAGTTCTCGTCGTTCAGCGGGGCATACGAGCCCACGTTGAACGAACCGGACAGCACCACTCTGTCATCTGGTAGCTCGAAAATCCGCGTCTTCAAATGCATCAGCCCCGAGTGATGTATGCCGATCAGATCCGCGCTAATCATCGAGTTCTCGTCGAGATCGCGGTGATCGGGCACTACCTCGAAGCCGCGCGATGCCAGGTACTCGTCCACCGTCATCCAGTCGCGATCCTTGCCGAGCTGATCGGACTCGATCAGGATCTGCACGTCCACCCCGTCGTCATGGGCGTCGGCCAGATCTTCCATGATGCGCTGGTTGCGCAGGGTGTAGACGGCGTAGTCGATGCGGTAGGGATTTTGGCCCTCTGTAAACTGGCGCTCGTCGGCCAGGCGCGCCTCGCGCACCCAATCGATGAAGTGCAGTTCCATGGTGACTACCGGCTCCTCGGGTGCAAACATGACCTGAAAGGGAGCATCGAAGTCGCTATCATCCGGAATGATGCCGTATGCCGGCACCTCGGGCCCAAACCCATCCGCCTTGCCCTCGCCATCGAGAAGCGGAGGTCCCTCCTCGTACATCCCCTCGGGTAAACCGCCGGACGATCCGCAGCCCCAAGAAGAAAATACGAACAGAAAGGTAGATGCTAGAGCGACATGAAAGTGTCTGGAAAAATACATTTACTCGATTCCTTCTCCTGTTGGATCGTCGATTTTACCACCAAGGCCTGTTCCGGATCCAGACTGTGCCGGATTTTTTCAGCGACAGCAGTTGCCGCCGCCGTCGGCGGTGCAGATCTGGCTGGTCTCGACCTGGATAGTGCTGTGCTCGATTTTGAAGCGCTCGGCCAGCAGGCGGTTGATGGCTAAAATCGCCTGGTTGGTGTCGAGCGACGGGTCGCCGGTGCACACGTGACAGGACAGAAAGACCTCGTTGGAACTGACCGACCAGATGTGCAGGCCATGCACGCTCTGGATCTCGTCGAGTGCAAGGATCGCCCCGCGTACCTCCTGGGGGTCGATTGAACCGGGCGCCGCTTGTAAGAAAATCCGCACCGCCTCGGCAATGATGCCGGCGGAACTTACGACCATCATCACCACGATTGCCAGGCTGGCCAGCAGGTCCAGCCAGTACCAGGGCCTGAACACGAGCACCACCCCGACCGCCACGACCAGAAGCGACGAGATGGTGTCGAACAGCAGGTGCAAAAAGACTGCCTTGAGGTTCAGGTTCTGACGGCGATGGCGATGCAGTATCAGAATAGAGACGGCGTTTCCCAAGAGCCCGACCAGTGCAACGATCAGCGTCAAGCCGCCTTGCACTTCGACCGGCTTTTTGAAACGCTCCGCAGCCGCCAAGACGATTAGCACTCCAATGACCACTAACGAAAGCGCGTTGACCAGCGCGATCAGCACTTCCAGCCGGCGCAGGCCGAAGGAGAAACGGGCGGTCGGACGCTTGTGGGCGGCCCGCTCACCGGCATAGCCCAGAATCAGCGCCAGTACGTCCGACAGGTTGTGCCCGGAGTCTGAGACCAGCGCCAGCGAGCCCGAGATCATCCCGGCCACGAACTCGGCCACGGTGATGGCCGCGTTCGCCAGAATAACCCAGCCCAGCTTCTTGCCGGCGCCGGCCCCGTGAAGATGGGCATGACCAGTGTGAGATTCTTCTACCATATCTGCAAGCAGAACTTGTAGCATCCCGCAGGTAGCCGGCGCAAGCGACGCTTGACATATCTTTTCAAATCTAATAACCAATTCACGGCAACGCGGGATCGGAGGTGTGCGGCATGCTTGGATACGGAGCAGTTCTCGTCCTGCTGGCTCTGGGCAGTACAATCGCACTTGTTTTCGTTGGGCTTTCTCGTTTCCTCGGCCCTCGCAACGCCAACGCCGAGAAAACCTCGCCTTACGAGTGCGGCGTCGAACCCGAGGGCCAGGCCCATGCACGCTTTCCGGTGCGCTTCTACCTGGTGGCCATGCTGTTTATCCTGTTCGATATCGAGGCCGTCTTCCTCTACCCATGGGCCAAGCTGTTCCGTGAGCTGGGCCTGTTCGGGTTCGTCGAGATGGCGCTCTTCATCCTGATCCTGGTCGTCGGGCTGGTCTACGCCTGGCGCAAGGGAGCACTGGAGTGGGAGTGAAAGACACAAACATAGGCATGTCGAGCCAGGTGATCAGCGGCTCGCTGGAAGAGGCCGCGGCCTTGGTGCGTGACATGAAAAAACCCGGCGCACTCGAGAAGTTCGTAGACTGGGCCCGGATGCACTCGTTGTGGCCGATTCCCTTCAGCACCGCCTGCTGCGCCATCGAGTTCATGGGCATGGTCAGTTCCCAAACGGATGTCTCCCGTTTCGGGGCCGAGTTCGTGCGCTTCACGCCGCGCCAGTGCGACCTGATGATCGTCTCCGGCACAATCGTCAACAAGATGGCGCCGGTGCTGAAGAAAATCTACGACCAGATGGCCGAGCCCAAGTGGGTGATCTCGATGGGCTCATGCGCCAACTGCGGCGGGATGTTCAATACTTACTCGGTGCTGCAGGGCGTCGACCGCATCATTCCGGTCGACTACTACGTGCCCGGCTGCCCGCCGCGGCCCGAGGCGGTGATCTACGCCATGCTCGAGCTGCAAAAACAGATAGGCCGCGAGTCGGGGGTGCTGTCTTCCAAGGAACGCCAAAGGGATTTCTGGGTGTACGGGATAAACGGCCGCGGACAAACACCCAAGTCTCGTATCCTTCACGGAGAGAGGAAGTAGACGTGATCGACAAGGCCAGAAAGGCTGCCAAACGTTTGTCCGCAGCCCTCGGAGACGGGCTGATCGAGGTCGTCGAAGACGGGCGGGGCGTGGTTGCACGTATCGAACCCGGCGCATTACACACTGCACTTGATGCGCTGCGCAACGATAGCAGTACTCCGTTCGAGATGCTGGCTCACGAGACGGCTATCGACTGGTCGAACTGGCCAAAAGACGCTGGCCACGCAAAAGACAATAAACGCTTCAGCCTGATCTACAACTTGTTCTCGATATCGACCCGCACGCGTATCTTTCTTGAAATCGATCTGGCAGAGGGACAAACGGCGCCCAGCGCCACCGAACACTTCGCCAGCGCCAACTGGGCCGAGCGTGAGATCTACGACATGTTCGGGATAAAGTTCACCGGTCACCCCGACCTGCGTCGGATACTGATGTGGGAAGGCTTCGAGGGACACCCGCTGCGCAAGGATTTCCCGCGCCACGGGATCAACCCCCAGGATTTCCCGCAAGAGTAAGGCGGCGAGCGCGATGCAACCATTTCCAAGAGATATCGAGGCGGGCACCGGCGAGCCGCTCGACCTGCACTCAGAGCGCATGAAACTCAACTGGGGCCCTTCCCACCCGGCCACTCACGGCACTCTCCGAGTGATGCTCGAGTTGGAGGGCGAAACAATCGCCAGGTGCGACACCGAGATCGGCTACCTGCACCGAGGCAAGGAGAAGCTTGCCGAAGACTGGAACTACAACCAGTGCGTCAACATCATGGAGCGCATGAACTATTGCTCGACCGTTATCAACAACTGCGCTTGGCACCAGGCTTGCGAGAAACTTTTCGAAATCGAGATTCCGCCGCGGGCGGTCTACCTGCGGATGATCTTGTCCGAGATCTCGCGCATCGCCGATCACATGACCGCCATCGGTCCGAACTGCGTCGACATCGGGGCGCTGACCCCGTTCTGGTACACCTGGGACATTCGTGAACAGGCCTACGATATTATCGAGTTCGTCACCGGCGCCAGGATGATGTCCGCCTGGACCCGCGTCGGCGGGCTCTCGGCAGACGCGCCCGAAGGCTTTGCAGAGCGCGTGCGCAATTTTGTGCCCGAGGTCTATCGCGAAATGAACGAGTTGGACAAGCTACTCTCGTCCAACCGCATCTTCAACGACCGCTCACGTGGCGTGGGTGCCATCAGTTCCGAAGAAGCCCTTTCCTACGGCTGGACCGGGCCCTGTCTGCGAGCGACCGGCGTTGCCCACGATCTCAGAGTTGCCAGCCCCTACTTAGCCTATGGCGACATGCAGTTCGACATCCCGGTGGGTGGGCACGGCGATACTTACGACCGCATCTTCGTCAGAGTCGAAGAATGCCGCCAGGCTGCGCGCATCATCGAGCAGGCGCTCGACAACCTGCCGGACGGCCCGGTCAACTCAAACGAACGACATGTCGTGCTGCCACCCAAGGACGCCACATACAACCAGATGGAAGGTTTGATCCACCACTTCGAAGTCATCATGTACGGCCCCAAGGCCCCCAAGGGCAATATCTGCTACGACGCCAGCGAGGGCGGCAACGGCGAACTGGGCTTTACCATTGTCAGCGACGGTAGCGCCAAGCCTTATCGGGTCTCGGTAAGGTCTCCTTGCTACTACATCTTCTCGGCCCTGCCGAGATTGGTAACGGGCAGCCTGCTGGCAGACCTGCCCGCCACGATAGCCAGCCTGAACATTATCGCAGGCGAGCTCGACCGGTGAACGATATGAGCGAAAATGAAATCAACCTGCAGGCAGCCACGACCTCGGCCATAGACGAGATCGTAAGCCACTATCCCGTCGCTGAGGCCGCCCTGCTGCCTGTGTTGCACAAGGTGCAAGACGACATCGGTTGGCTGCCTGTGGCGGCCATGGACTGGGTGGCAGAACGTCTTGATCTGCCCCGAGTGAGGGTCTACGGGGTGACCTCGTTTTACACCATGTTCAGGCGCGAGGAACTCGGCAGGCACCGCCTGGAGATCTGCACCAATATCTCCTGCAGCCTGATGGGCGCAGAGCATCTGAGGGATCATCTCGCCCGGAAACTCGGCGTCCGGCCCGGCCAGACGACCGCCGACGGCCGTATCACGCTGATCGAGGTCGAATGCCTTGGGTCGTGCGGCACGGCGCCGGTGATGCTGGTCGACGACGAGTTCCATGAAAATCTCGACCCTCAAAAAGTCGATAAGATCCTCGCCGATCTCGAAGCGCTCGACAAGGAGGCCGGAAAAGATGGCTGAAAAAGTGCTCACGGCCCGCTTCGAGCAGAAAGATTCATATCGCCTGGAAGGCTACCGGGCCGACGGTGGATACAAGGCGCTCGAGAAAGCGCTCGGCATGAAGCCCGAAGAAGTCATCGAAGAGGTCAAGAAATCGGGCCTGCGCGGGCGCGGCGGGGCTGGGTTTCCTGCCGGAGTGAAGTGGTCTTTCGTCCCCAAGGAGTCCGAAAAGCCGAAGTATCTGTGTGTCAACGCCGACGAAGGCGAGCCGGGAACCTTCAAAGACCGCTACATCATGGAGCTCGATCCGCACGCATTGATCGAGGGTTCCGCCATCGCCGCTTACGCGTTCGGCTCTCATGCAGCCTATGTATACGTGCGCGGCGAGTTCAAGCTGCCGATGAAAAGGTTAGAAGAGGCGTTGGCCGAGGCGCGTAAAGCCGGGCTCATAGGCAAGAACATTCTCGATTCGGGATACGATTTCGAGATGTGGGTGCACCCCGGCGCCGGCGCCTATGTTTGCGGCGAGGAGACGGCGCTGATCGAATCCAACGAGGGCCACAGGGGCATGCCCAGGCTCAAGCCGCCCTTTCCCGCCGTGGTCGGCCTGTTCGGCGGCCCGACCGTGGTCAACAACGTCGAAACTCTGGCCTACGTGCCGCACATCATCAACCGCGGGGCAGACTGGTTCGCCTCGCTGGGCCCCGAGAAGAACGGGGGCACCAAGCTGTTCGGCGTCTCCGGACATGTCAAAAAGCCGGGCCTGTACGAGTTGCCGATGGGCACGTCGCTTCGGGAGATCATCTACGACGTCTGCGGGGGAATCCGCGACGGAAAAGAGCTCAAGGCCGTCATCCCCGGAGGCTCCTCCACGCCGGTGCTCACCCCGGATGAGATCGACGTCAAGATGGATTTCGATTCATTGGCCAAGATCGGATCCATGTTCGGCTCGGGGGCAATCATCGTCATGGACGAGACCACCTGCATGGTGCGCGCAATCGCCCGCCTGGCCAAGTTCTACGCCCACGAGTCCTGCGGCCAGTGCACTCCGTGCCGTGAGGGAGTGCCCTGGATCCACAAGATCCTCGAGCGCATCGAGGCGGGCGGCGGCCGGGAGGGCGATATCGAGCTGCTTTTGGATATCTGCGACAACATCCAGGGAAACACCATCTGCCCTCTGGGCGACGCCTGCGCCATGCCGGTCAGGGGCTTCATTGACAAGTTCAAAGCGGAGTTTGAGAAGCACATCAAGCAGGGCAAGTGCCCGATTGGACCGATCCCCAACCCATGGATAAACCAGTGACAAGGACAGGTCGACTGCGATGCCGAAGATAACCATAGACGGCGTGGAGATCGAGGCCCAGGAGGGTCAGACCATCCTGCAGGTGGCGAGTGAGAACGGAATCGATATTCCTCACTTCTGCTACCACCCGCAAATGAAGATCGCCGGCAACTGCCGCATGTGCCTGGTGGAGATCGAGAAGGTGCCCAAGCTGCAGATCTCCTGCGGAACCCAGGTGCGTGACGGAATGGTTGTCAACACCAAGTCCGAAAAAGTGGTAAAGGCGCGCCGGGCGATAATGGAGTTTTTGCTGATCAACCACCCGCTCGACTGCCCCATCTGCGACGAAGCCGGTGAGTGCAGGCTGCAGGACTACTGCTTCGAGTACGGACAGGCGATAAGCCGCTTTGCTGAGGAAAAACACACCTTCGAACGCCTGGATGTCGGGCCGGACATCACCCGCAACATGAACCGCTGCATCCATTGCACGCGCTGCATCCGATTCCTGCGCGATATTGCCGGCATCGAGGAAGCCGGGCTGTCCGAGCGAGGCGGCCACACGGCCGTCGGGCCGTACCTGGAAAAATCTTACCAGAGCCCATTCTCGATGAACATCGTCGACGCCTGCCCGTGCGGTGCGCTGACCTCGCGCCACTTCAGGTTCAAGGCGCGCTCGTGGTTGATGAAAAAGACGCGCAGCCTGTGCGCAAGCTGCGCCCGCGGCTGCAACGCCTACCTGTGGACATACCAGGGGCGCGTACTGCGGATGACTCCGGCCGAAAACGATCAGGTCAACCAGTGTTGGCTGTGCAACGCCGGACGCCTGAGTATCGAGCGCATCCACGCCGAAGACCGCATCTTAGAGCCAACTCGTTCTAGCGCCCTCGACGAGGCCACCGGCAAGATAAAGACCTATCTCGACAATGACCAGGGCGACAAGATCGGATTGTTGATCTCGCCCAGGCTGACGAACGAGGACAACTACCTGCTATGCAAGCTGGCCCGGGAAGTAATCGGAACCAGTTGGCTGGCTTACGTCCCCGGTGAGCCGGACGATCGCCCCTTCGGGCCCATGAATCGTCCGCTTCCGGAATGGTTCATCCGCAAGGACGCGGCACCCAATTCACAGGGCGCCGCCGACATGATCGCCAGCGGCGATCACACCGAGGATGCCCGGACACTGATTAATGCGGTGGCCAGCGGTCAGATCAGGGTCCTTCTGGTGTTTTCCGAGGATCCCATCGCCGCATTCAGCGACGATCCCGGGGTGGCCGAGTCGCTCGAGAATCTTGACTTACTGCTGGTAAGTGCGAGTCACCGCAACTTGACCAGTGAGCGGGCCCAGATGGTTCTCCCGGAAGCGACCTTTGCGGAAAAGGACGGCAGCTTCACGAATGAAGCCGGGCGGGTGCAACTGCTTTCGAAGGCGCTTGAGCCTGCGGGCCAGAGCCGTTCGGCCTGGCAGACGGCACAAGAACTTGCGAAGTTGCTTAAGGCAAAATGGAGTTACGCTTCTGCCGCGGACATCATGCGCGAGATCGTCGCCGGTGTACCCGGATACGAAGATATCGACCCGGCCGCGCTTCCCGAACAGGGAGCGCTCAAGAAACAGCCGGAAAACCAGGACAGCGAACCGAACGTAGAAGGGGATCCTGATGCCAGAGTGGATCCAGTCGATACTGACCAGTAACTTGTTCTGGGCCGTTATGGCCGGACTGGTAGCCTATGTGCTGACCCTGTTCGGGATACCCGTCTACACCTGGTGGGAGCGGCGAGGCGCTGGGTTGATTCAGCGCCGCCCCGGCCCCAACCGGCGCGGTCCATACGGCCTGATCCAGGCTATCGCCGACGCGGTCAAGCTGGCCGTCAAGGAAGACGTCGTTCCGACGGGCGCCAACAAATGGCTGCACGCACTGGCGCCGATGATTGTCATGGTGGTGGCCTTGACCATCTTCGCCGTGATCCCCTGGTCGGGCGATTTCACGCTCTTCGGCAAGACTTTCCGGCTGCAAGTGGCCGATCTCAACTTCGGGATCCTTTTTATTTTGGCCATTTCGTCGCTTGCAGTCTACGGGGTTGCACTGGCCGGTTGGTCGTCGAACAACAAGTACTCGCTGATTGGCGGGCTGCGCGCCGGCGCCCAGATGATCTCTTACGAGATCTCGATGGGCCTGGCCGTAGTGGCCTTGATACTTGTTTACGACACGGTAAAGCTCGACGGGATGGTTGCCGACCAGGCCGGCGCCTTGTGGCACTGGGGCCTGTTCCAGGCGCCTTTGGCTTTTATTATCTTCATCACCGCCACCTACGCCGAGACCAACCGGGTGCCCTTCGACCTGGTAGAGGCCGAAAGCGAAATCGTGGCCGGATACCACACCGAGTATTCTTCGCTACGCTTCGGCCTGTTCTACATGGGCGAATACGTTCACATGGCCGTCTCTGCGGTGTTGATCGTGGTGCTCTTCTTCGGCGGCTGGCAGGTACCCTGGGCCAAGGAGATTTTCGGTCCGCAGCCTTACGCCAGCTTGTTTCCCTGGATGATGATTGCAGCGGCCATGCTTTGCCTGCTTCTGGCATGGGACACCAGCCGGCCCAGGAGAAAAGTCTTTACCCGGGGCAACACGATCTTCGCGGTCATATTAGCGGGCATTGCCGCAGTAGCCGTCGCCTTGGCCGCCGTCTACTGGACCTACTCGGGAGTCGAGTGGATTGCCGCGCTGGCCGGGGTGTTCACTCAGTTGGGTGTACTGCTGGTCAAGTTCCTGTTCTTCTTCTGGCTGTTCATCTGGGTGCGCTGGACGCTGCCCAGATTCCGCTACGATCAGCTCATGCGCCTGGGATGGAAGGTGATGCTGCCCTTGGCGCTTGTCAACATCGGCATCACCAGCGCGCTGGTGCTCGCGGGGTGGTTGTGATGGGAGTGATCAAGATTAATCGCCCGCCCCAGAACTGGTGGGAGCGGCTGTACGTCTTCGAAATCGCCCGCGGACTGGGCATAACCATGAAGCATGCGCTACTGTCCTGGTTCAAGCCGGGGCATATGCTGACTTACCAGTATCCCGAGCAGCGCAGGCCTTTGCCCGAGCGTTTTCGCGCCCGGCACCGCCTCAGGCGACGTCCCGACGGCTCGCCCAAGTGCGTGGCCTGCTTCTGCTGCCAGACCGCATGTCCGCCGGATGCGATCGAGATCGTTGCCGAGGAATCGGAAAATCCAGAGATCGAGAAGCGGCCGAGCTCTTTTTCGATCAACATGCTGCGCTGCATCTACTGCGGTATGTGCGTCGAGGCCTGCCCCGAGGACGCCATCTACATGACCCATGATTTCGAACTGGCCGACCAGACCCGGGAGCAACTCCAGTTCGGGCTGCAGGATCTGCTCGATATCCGCCGTCCCGAGAAAGGAGCGCGCTAGCCATGGCCGAAGCCGTGCTCTTCTTTGCCTTTGGCGGGCTGGCAGTTGGCCTCGCCCTGTTGGTCATCGTGCTGCGTAACCCGGTCCACAGCGCCGTAGCCCTTATCGCAAACCTGTTTTGCCTTGCGGCCCTGTTCGCCATGCTTGACGCGCACTTTCTGGCTGCGATCCAGGTTCTGGTGTACGCCGGAGCGATATTAGTGCTGTTCTTGTTCGTCATAATGCTGCTGAACCTGGCGCCCGAGGAACTGGGCCGGCCGCGGCAGACGGCCACCAAGATCGCGGGCTCGATTCTGCTGGCCTGGGTAGGCTTCAAATTGGTGACCATGACGACCGGCGTAGCAGGGGCCGGGTCGGGCTTCGCGAAGGTTGGCGCCGACTACGGCAGCGTCGAGTCCGTGGGCCGGCTCCTCTTTGGACCTTACTTGCTGCCGTTTGAGGCGGCCTCGATATTACTGCTGGCCGCCATTTTGGGCGCGGTGGCCATCGCCAAGAAGAGACTCTGGTGAGGAGACAACAATGATCACCATTCAGCACTACCTGATCTTGTCGGCCGTCCTCTTCAGCGTCGGCGTGGCGGGCGTTCTGGTAAGGCGTAACGCGCTCGTAATTTTAATGTCGATCGAACTGATGCTCAACGCCGCCAACCTGGCGCTTTTGGGATTCGCCCGCCAACTGGGCGATGTCTCCGGTCACGGTTTGGCTGTCTTCGTCATGACCGTCGCCGCGGCCGAGGCCGCCGTCGGACTGGCGCTGGTGCTGGCCGTGTTCCGGCACACCAAGACCGTAAACGTCGATGAAATCCGCGCGCTGAGAGGATAAACCCGATGGATTACCATACCTCGATGCTCTTGTGGATTCCGCTGCTGCCGCTCTTCGGCGCAATCGTAAACGGCCTCTTCGGACGCCGCCTGCCGCGCAAGCTGTCTGCTGCAATCGGCTGCTCGACGGTCGGCGCCGCCTTCGTCCTCGGAGTGTGGGCCAGTCTGCGCATCTTCGCCTCGCACGGCGAGGAACGCCTGGTGGACAACGTCTACTCATGGATCGCGGTAGAGGGTCTCTCGGTTTCGGTCAGCTTCGTACTCGACGCACTGTCGGTGGTCATGGTGCTGGTGGTGGCGGGAGTCAGCTTCCTGATTCACATCTACTCGATCGGCTACATGAAAGACGACCCGAGCTTTTCGCGCTACTTCGCCTACCTCAACCTGTTCGTCTTCAGCATGCTGGTGCTGGTTCTGGGTGACAGCTTGCCTGTGCTTTTCGTCGGCTGGGAAGGCGTCGGCTTGTGTTCTTACCTTTTGATCGGCTTCTGGTTCGAAAACCCGGTCAAGGCTGCGGCCGGCAAGAAGGCCTTCATAGTCAACCGCATAGGAGACCTGGGCTTTCTGATCGGTATGTTCACACTCTTCGGCGCGACCGGCACGCTGTCTATCGACGGTCTTTCGCAAGGCGTCGCCGGAGGTCTCGTAACCCCTGCGTTGGCCACCGCCGCCTGCATCCTGCTGTTTATCGGCGCCACCGGCAAGAGCGCTCAGATTCCGCTATATGTCTGGTTGCCCGACGCCATGGAAGGTCCGACTCCGGTCTCGGCGCTGATTCACGCCGCCACAATGGTTACGGCCGGCGTCTACATGGTGGCCAGGCTGTCCTTCCTGTACTCCATGGCTCCCACGGCATCGGCCATCGTGGCTTTGGTGGGCGGGGCGACGGCCTTTTACGCGGCCACCATCGGTATAACTCAGAAGGACATCAAGAAGGTATTGGCCTATTCGACCATCAGTCAGCTCGGCTATATGTTCGTCGCGGTCGGGGTAGGCGCCTATTTCGCCGGTGTCTTTCACCTGATGACCCACGCCTTTTTCAAGGCCTGTCTCTTCTTGGGTTCGGGCGCGGTGATTCACGCGCTGAGCGGAGAGCAGGACATAACCAAGATGGGCGGATTGCGCAAGAAGCTGCCATGGACCTACTGGACCTTCCTGATCTCGACGTTGGCCATTGCCGGCTTCCCTCCTTTTTCGGGATTCTTCTCCAAGGACGAGATCCTCTGGCAGGCGCTGTCGACGAGTTCGAATGCCGGATGGGCCGCCGGCTGGGTGCACCTGACTGCATACATACTGGGGTTGCTGGGCGCCGCGATAACGTCGTTCTACATGTTCCGACTGGTGTTCTTGACTTTCCACGGCGAATCGCGACTGGCTCCCGAAGTACACGTACATCACGAGATGAAGGTGATGAGCTGGCCGCTGGCCATCCTGGCAATGCTGGCTTTGGTCGGCGGCTGGGTAGGCGCTTCGCTGTTCGGGGTCCACGGCTTCGAGCATTTCCTGGAGCCGGTACTTGGGGCGGCCCAGGAGGCCGCCGCCGTCGTGCGCGGGTTCGCTCATTCGCACCTGGCAGAATGGGGAGCCGCCGCCGCAAGCGTCGGCGTCGGATTGCTGGGATTGTTCCTGGCCTGGGCGCTGTACCTCAAGAGTCCACAAACGCCCGATCGGCTGGCCGATAGATGGCGCCCTTTGTACCTTCTGGTCTACAACAAGTACTGGCTGGATGAGATCTACGACTTCCTGGTGATCAAGCCGATCTACTACTTCTCGGTGTTTCTGTGGCGGGTGGTCGACGTGATCATCATCGACGGCCTGGGCGTCAACGGCTCGGCACGTTTTGTGCGCGGCCTGGGCAGCACAGGCAGCAGGTTACAGAGCGGCAACGTACAAGCTTATGCTTTCTGGCTCTTCGCCGGTGTGGCCGCTATCCTGCTCTATCTGGCAGTCGTTGTCGGAATCCTGTAGACGAGGGAAAGAGACATGGCAACTGGATTCCCGCTCTTATCTTTGCTTTTGTGGCTGCCGCTCGTGGGAGCGCTTCTGCTTTTACTGATTCCACGCGACAACCCCAAGCTGGTTCGCAACTTCACTATGGTCATCTGCCTGGCCGACCTGGTGGTGGCGCTGTCCGCCTTTTTCCTGTTCGAGCCCGAATTCTCAGGACCACAACTTGTCGAGCACTGGTCCTGGATTGCGAGCATGGGCATATCTTACCACCTCGGGGTCGACGGCATCAGCCTGCTTTTAGTGCTGCTGACCGCTTTCCTGGCACCCATTGCCGTGTTGTCCACTTACAAGGCGATCGGTGAGCGGGTCCGCGGCTTCATGTTCTCGGTGCTGCTGCTCCAGGTCGGAATGCTGGGTGCTTTCCTGGCGCTGGATGTTTTCCTGTTCTACGTCTTCTGGGAACTGATGCTGATTCCGATGTACTTCATCATCGGCATCTGGGGCGGCCCGCGGCGTATCTACGCGGCGGTCAAGTTCTTCCTGTTCACTTTGTTCGGCTCGGTGCTGATGCTGGTGGCAATACTGGTCATCTTTTTTACCCACCACGCCCAGACGGGCATCTTCACGGCCGATCTGATGCAACTCTACCGGACCAGCTTCTCGTCCGGCGCCCAGTTGTGGATGTTCGCGGCCTTCGCCGTGGCCTTCGCCATCAAGGTGCCGATGTTCCCGTTCCACACCTGGCTGCCGGACGCACACGTCGAGGCGCCGACCGCCGGCAGCGTCATCCTGGCGGCGGTGCTCTTGAAAATGGGCACCTACGGTTTCATGCGCTTCGCTTTTCCGCTCTTTCCGCGGGCTGCTATCCAGTTCGTGCCGATCATCGCCGTGCTGGCCGTGATCGGAATCATCTACGCCTCGCTGGTGGCCATGGTGCAGAAGGACGTCAAGAAGTTGATCGCTTATTCCTCCGTTGCGCACCTTGGATTCGTCATGCTGGGCATCGTGGCCTTGACCCCGATGGCCGCAAGCGGCGGTCTTTTGCAAATGGTCAACCACGGCATCTCGACCGGCTTGCTCTTCCTTTTGGTTGGCGTGATCTACGAGCGCCGACATACTCGTGATATTTCCGAGTTTGGCGGGCTGGCCAAACAGATGCCCTGGTATGCAACCTGTTTCATGATAGCCACTCTTGCATCTATCGGGTTGCCGGGCACCAATGGGTTCGTGGGCGAGTTTCTGGTGCTGATCGGCACTTTCAACTCCGACGCCTTGCCGTTCATTTTCGGATCGCCGATGGCCGGTATGATTTTAGCCGCAGTGGCCGGCCTGGGCGTGATCCTCGGAGCGGTATACATGCTGTGGATGGTGCAGCGGGTCTTCTTCGGACCGCTCAAGAACCCGGCCAACCAGAAGCTTTCCGATCTCTCTGTGCGCGAGGTTTTCGTATTGCTGCCGATGATTCTGGCCATCTTTTTGATAGGCTTGTTCCCGAATATTTTCCTGGGCCGCATGGAGAAATCGATCCACAGCTTCGTAAGCGATGTGCGTGCGCGCGCGCATATCGCAGAGGCATCCGGCGATCTTGCTGCAGGGCATCCTGCAAGAAAGCTATTGGCCCGTCAGACCAAGGAGGCCCGTCATGGTGACCGCTAACGACCTCATGGCCATCTTGCCGTTTCTGGTGGCGGCAGGCGGGGGTCTCGTGGTAATCCTGCTGGACGTCTCCTGCAAGCCGGCCTCTTCGCGTCGTTTCCTGGGCTCGTTCGCCCTGATAACCATGGGCGTCATGTTCGGCGTCTCGTTTGTCAACATGGGCCGCGCTCCTTACCCGGCTTTCTTCGGCCTGATTGTCTCAGATGATTTCTCGCGGGTGTTGTCGATCATCTTCGCCTTGGCCGCGGCTTTGGCCGTACTGATCGCCATGGGTCGTCTGCCCGACGAGCAGAACTCTGCAGCCCGCGGTGAGTTCTATGCTTTGTTGCTTTTCGCGACCGGTGGCGCATCGTTATTGGTCAGTGCCGCCGACCTGGTCTCGCTTTTTATCGGCCTCGAGACTCTTTCTATTCCGGCCTATATTTTGGCGGCCGGGTCGCGGCGCGACAAGCGTTCGGCCGAGGCGGGGCTGAAATATTTCATCCTGGGCGCCTTCGCAACCGGTTTTCTGGTATATGGTATCGCCTTGCTTTACGGCGCGGCCGGTTCCACTAGTCTTTCTGCGATTGCCAAGCTTGCCGGAAGCGCTCCCTGGGCGGAAAACCCGCTTCTGATAGTCGGGTCGGTGTTTATTTTAGTCGGCCTGGTGTTCAAGATCTCGGCGGTGCCCTTTCACATGTGGGCACCCGACGTTTACCAGGGCTCGCCCACTCCGGTTACCGCCTTCTTCGCGACCGGCGTCAAGGCAGCCGCCTTCGCGGCCCTGCTCAGGGTTCTCTACGTGGCTCTGCCAGGGTTGCGCATCGGCAGCACGGGCTTCGAGGCGGCTGGCTGGTTTACGATCCTGCAAGGCCTGGCCATAGCCACAATGACAGTGGCCAACCTGGTGGCCCTGGTGCAAAAAGATGTAAAAAGAATTCTAGCTTACTCCTCGGTGGTTCACGCGGGCTACCTGATAATCGGCCTGCTGTGCATGCAGGACGGCGCGGCTGCTATTGTCTTTTACCTTCTGGCCTACACCTTCATGACGGTCGGCGCCTTTGCCTTGGTAGCCTATTTCGAGCATGCCGGTGCCGGCACCAGTTTGAGAGAATATATCGGCCTCGGGCGGCGTCATCCGGTGGCAAGCGTCGTGCTTGCGATCTTCCTGTTCTCGCTGGCCGGCATTCCGCCGACGGCCGGCTTCTTCGGAAAGTTCTACCTGTTCAAGTCGGCCGTAGACCAGGGGCTTGTAGCCCTTACCATAGTGGCCGTCATTAACAGCATGATCTCGGCTTACTACTACCTGCGGGTGACGGTCTACATGTACATGCAAAAAGAAGAAACCCAAACGACCGACAAGATCACACCGTCGACCTCGATTGCCATCGCCGTGGGCATCTGCCTGCTGTTCGTCCTGGCCATCGGCCTCTACCCGACCCCCTATCTCGAAGCCGCCCGCGCCTCTGTCGCCTCGTTGTTCTGAGGCGATAGCTAACGTCAGTATCGATTCAGGTGGATTCTGGCCGGATCGTAGCGCTCGGCCGGCGGCTTGTGCTCGTCTGGATGGCCGACCGGAATCAGGGCGAACGGGACAACCGGCTCGGGCACGGCGCACAGCTTGCGCAGACCGTCGATTCTTTCCTTGCGCGGATAGACTCCCAGCCACACAGCCCCGAGCCCCATCTGCTGCGCCTGCAACAGGATGTTCTCGGTGGCAGCGGCGCAGTTGATCGCCCAGTAGCCCTCGATGGATTCCAGGCTGGTATCGGCGCAGACCAAGATGGCCAATCCGGCTTCCGGAACCATCGAAGCATAGGGATGCACCTCGGGCACACGCGAAAGTAATTTCCGATCACGGATGACCACGAATTGCCAGCTGCGCGTATCCCGCGCAGAGGGTGCCAGCATGGCCGCCTTGAGCAGCAACTCGATCTGGTCGTCAGCGACCGGCTGGTTCATAAACTTGCGGATACTCCGGCGAGCAAATATCGCTTCCATCATATGTTCTCCATAATAAGTGCTTGCTGGGAGGACTTTCAGTTGCTAGTCCGTATATCACGGGAAAGGAGGGAAATCCATGCCAGGAAGCATTACTGTTTGGGTGGTATCGATTCTGATGACGCTCGCAGTCTCAAGTCCATCGACCTTGAAAGACAACTGCCGGAAAATTGTCGAGCAGGGCAGCGCCCTGCACGAAAACGGAAAATACGCCGCGGCCGTCGAGATTTTCAAAAAAGGCTTGAAACATTGCGGTGACGGCTTCGGCTTCTCTAACGAAATCGGCCTGTCTCTTGCCGCCCAGAAAAAATACGACGGTGCGGCGGAAGCCTACATCGATGAGATCCTGCATCCACCCGCGCCGGCCGTGGCTTTTGGCAACCTGTTTGCGATCTTCGGGAAACTTTCGAAAAAGATGCAAGATAAACTGGCGACAACAGGCTCGTCGGCCGCAAAGCCGATCTACGTCCCCACTATCGGGATGGAGTACGACTGGCTAAGACACATCTCCTGTCGTGGAAAAAAGACACACAATATCCGACAGTCACTGATGAGCTACCGGGGACACCAACTCGATCGCCAGGAATACGAATGTCCCGGCGGCAACAAGGGCCAAGTCTACTTCGATTTCAGCGCGGATCCCACCGAACAAGCCCTGCAAAAAGAGCTTCAGAAGATGTCACACTGATACTGGAAGTCTTCGCCCTCGGCCGCGATTACTTTCCAGCATACTTTGCTGGATCGGCATCGAACTTCGTCTTGCAGCCCGGGCAACAAAAAACGTAGTGCTTGCCCTTGTACTCAGAACGCGGGCTGTCGGCCTTGACGGTGAACTCGTCGCCCATTACCGGGCAGGTGGCCTTAGTGCCCGCCTTGGGCGGCTTGTCGAAAACCTTGGGAGCCTTGGCCGTACTTTTCTTGGCCTTGGCGCCGGCGCAATCGCAAGGTTTGTCCTTGCAACCACAGTCGGCCTTCGCCTTGCCGCAAGAATCGGTCAGTTTGTCAAGCTTACCTGATGCGAGCGCCTGACCTGTCCCAAAGCCGATCAAAACCAAACCCAGTACAGCAAGCAGACATGCAAGTTTCAGATTTTTCATGGTTCTCTCCTGTTATTGTCTACCAAGCCGATAGACACTATATGCTACCAGGATGACTGTCAAGATCGGAACGCGTCGACATCTGGTGTGGGTATAAGCTCTTCGGGGGAGCGCGCGTACATGTATCCGGCCAGGGCCATGAAAACCAGTCCCAACGCCTCTCCGGTAACCGGACCGGCCACTCCGAACAGGCCGAAAAGCAACCCGCCCACTACCCGCCCTGCCATTCTGCCGACCAACGCGCCCAGACAAAATGCCCAGGCGGCCCGGGCGGCGTTCCAGCGGGCGCTGCCCGCCGGTCGGCCGGCCTTGTACTGCCCGAACCACTCCATCGCGAAGACGGCTCCCAACACCAAAAGCACAGAAGCTCCATTGCCCCCCACCAGCCTGCCTGCGCCTTCTGCCAACAGTCCCGCCGTCAGCACACGCCTTACCGGTGCCGGCACTTTGAGCAAGTGCACTGCCACGATGGCGCCCAACTGAGCACCAAAAGCCGCCGGCAAGGTCTTGTTACTCACTCCTAAAATCGACTGCCACGGCAGGTGTTGAAACAGGGCGTTTGCGCAAAGCATGCCGGCAGTGGCCAATATAGCGGCGTACAGGCAAGTGCGTACCATTTGCGGCAACTTGCCATCGGGCCAGTCTGCTTTTTTCAGCTGCGCGCCAAGGGCACGTGGCAGCCACTGTCCCCGGCTGGCCCTGATGGCCGACCAGGCCAGAAGCAGTGCCAATATCACCTTGACGACCAGGAGTGACAGAAACTCGATTCCGTGCGGAAAAAGCAAGTCTCTTTGCATTCCAGCGGAAAATATCCTCCACAGGTCCAAGGCCGCAACCGCGCCAAAGGACAGGCCGACCATCTGGAAAACCGCAAGCCAGCGACGGTCCAGCGGCAACTCGATTCGGCCTTCGGCCGCTCGACGGACAGGTTCCATTAGAGCGGGAGGCAGCCTGCGCCACAGCATTCTGGTATGCCACACAACCACGAACAGCAGGATGGTAACGTTCAGGACCGGCGGCACGGGGAACAGTTCAAACAGGATCCGCTCCACCACCAGGTAGATTACCATCGAACTTGCGAAACATGCCGTCAGACCAAGCAACAGCAGGTACAAAAGCCGCACTATAGACTTGCCCCGATCGGCGGGCAGGCACGAGATTCCGTTCACGGCCCACCTCCGGAAACCAGCCGCCAGGCGGCCTCCCAGCCATGCCAGGAAATGAACATGAACCATCCCGCCATTATGAACAGCCCGGCCCACAAAGCGGGCCACAACGCGGGCCTGGGCAAGGCACAGCGCAAATCGCCGAGCAACTTAGCCGCGTTGCGCCTCAAGCTGTAGCCGGCTCCGGCGAAAGCATAGGCTCCCAGCAAACCCCAGCGCAGACAGGCGGCCAGCAATCCCACAAAGAAAAGAGTCACCAGAAGCAGAGGTTCACTCCAGCGACCCATGAAGGCATACAAGGCCGGGGGTTGCCCGCGAGCGGGCGGCAGTGGAATTCCGCGCTCGATAAAAAACTGCATCCTGTAGACAACCTGCTGTCGATGCTCAGCAACCTGCAACGGACTGCAGCCAAGCCTGCGACAATGTTCGTTGAACGAGCGTGCCTGGTAACCGAGTTGGCGCAGCTTTCGCCAGATCGATTCTTCGGCAGCTCCATAAGGTCTGTCGTCTGGTGATCGTTGTCTGCTTTCCTTTTCTTTCTGCCAAAGATTTTTCCACCAGACGATCTCTTTGTAACAAGGGTAGCTACTGCAACTGGGATATGAGTCCAGATCGAGAACAGCACCTCCACAGGCGCCCATGTTGACCAACCAGGCGAGCAACACAAACGTCATGAGTTTGCCGGTCAAATTGCCAAGTGTGCGTGACAGCATGTTCATCAGACATCCCGTCTCTTGCCGTGTTCCCCGTTTACTGGCAGCCTAATAATTGTAGCTTAGCTACCCTGATAACCGTATCGGTAAATCATCCGACTTGACGAGATCTCCCGATATCCGTAGCCTGTCAGTGTCATGACGAGATATGCCATCTTGGCGACGGCGTCGTTGCTGCTGGTTGCCTGCGGCAACGGTTCCCGACCGGCTTTGCCCGACCCTGTGTTGTGGGATGATCCCGCAGTCGAGCTTCCCGGGGCCGACTATTTTTCAGAGCGCCCCTGGCTGCTGGATGTCTCATCATGGTCAGCGCCCGGCTGCGGCGACGGTCAGCCTAACGAGGCCCGCTACATGGGCGATTTCGGAGTGGGCAACGGCCATGCATTCACGCTCAGCGGCTACGCCTGCCCGCTGAACACCTTGCACACCATGGCGGGCCCGGACTACCAGCAGGAAGCGGATTTTTTCAGGGACACCTACATGCAGTTCGGTCCCGAGGCGCCCGTTGTGACAGACGGACGCATGTTCCGGGTGCGGCGAACCGGCATCTTGATCGCCGTCGAAAAAAGCGAAAAGCTCGAGTTGAGCACGCTTACCTTCGCGCCTTTCGGATCCGGCGATTCGGATCCGGTCAACCGATCCATTATCCGGGTCGTGGTAGTGCGTAACCTGGGTGAAAACAAACAAAGCGAAGTCAAGATCGTCTCCACAGACGCCAGCCTGGCCAATGCCAGCCTGACCCGGGAGCGCAGGCTGGTCTTGCTAGATCCCGCGCAGGGTGACGCCGAAAACTTCGATCTCGGAGATCTCGACCCCGGCCAGGAAAAGACCGTCGTCTTCGCCTACGTGATGTGGATGCGCGACACTGGTTCTCCCGATGACACCATAGCCGCTTTGCGCGCCGCCGACATCGACGGCTTGCTCGAAGCCACCCGCGACGATTGGCATGGCTTCATCGACGGCGCGGCCCGACTGGAATCGCCCGACCGCCGGGTAGACGATCTCCTGGAGGGCATGCTGGTCACCGTCCGCAACCAGACAGCCTGGCTGGGAGGAGTGTCTCCCATGTCCCGCTACAGCCTGATGTGGATCCGGGACACCGCCGGGGTGGTGCGCTTCTATTTGAAGATGGGCTTGTTCGAACAGGCCCGGGCCATACTGGACTACTATCACCTGGGCGCTGTCATGCGCGGGGACATCGCCAACGCCCTCGACCTGGACCTCGATCCATCCGACCCGCCTCCCGAGCCCGACTGGGCTTCCATGCCGCCCTTCGAGGGACGCACGGCCGGAGAGGTACCCAGTTACCTGCCGCTGATGGCCCACTGGTACTCGCAAGCCACTGGCGATTCGGGCCTGGTTGATGAACAGTACCAGTTTCTGAAAAGAGCGCTGGTAGCCCAAAACGTCGATTCGCAGGGGCTGATAGGTTTTTCGGGCGACGAGACCTACCGGGGAGCCATGAGCATGGCCTTCGGGCTGGATATCGAGCCCGACTATGCCGGACTCTGCAAGTCGGCAAACTCGTCGTTCCTTTTCGGGGCGGCTTCCGAAGCGCTTGCCGTGGAAGCCGAGGCCCACGGGTATGACGACGACGCTGAGTCCTTGCGCGCAAGAGCGCAACTTGTGAGGGAAGCAGCCGACCGGCACTACTGGACAGAAGGCGGTTACTGGGCGCCTTTTTTGTACATCGATGATCCGGGCAACCTGCCGCCTGCTTTCGAGGACGTGACGACCAAGCCGCTCTGGACCGGCTACACCGACGCCGACGATGAACGCGCGCGTGAGAATCTGGTAAACGTAATGGCACAGATAGGCCGCAGGGACGGATTCCTGCAGTCGCCGCTCGACGAGCGCTATAAAAACTACTTGGGATTCGAAGTCTCGAAGGGGGTCTACACCGGGATGATGCCCGGTTACTACCTGACCAACCTGGCGCTTACGGATCACCCCGACGCCGAGAAGGCCTTCAACGCGCTGGCGCTCGCCCCCTCGCCTTCGGGCAACTTCACCGAGTACCAGGTTTACGATGACTACTCGGTGCTGCAACTGATCTACGAAGCGAGCGGATCGCTCGGGGACATGACGGCGCGCTATCGCCCCTGGGAAGGCAGCATCAGCCTGGAGGGAATGCTTGCCTACCTGACCGGTTTCGAACCGGATGCAGCCAAAGGCGCGGTATCGCTGGCCCCCCGCCTGCCCAACAACTGGCCCGGGATGAAGTGGAGCAAGCTCCGGGTGGGCGATATTCTTTTCGACCTCGAGCTTTCAGAACTCGGCGGCGAACGCCGGGTGACGGTCACTCCGAGCGGTCAGGCAACCTTACTTGTCTCTGTGTCGGTGCCTTTGGGCAAGGTCAGCATCAAGCGCGTAATTGTAAACGGCGAAAGACTCGGCCGGGACGACTACACTCTCTGGGGTCCCCTGGGCACGACTCGCGTGCGGCTGGAACCTATAGAAGCTACCAGTGATGAGCCTTTGGATGTGACGGTGATCTATCAGTAGAGGCCGGACGACTGCGGATCTACTCGAACTCGAATTTCTTCTTGGATGCCTGCTCCCTTACCGATTTGATCATGGCGGCATCCAGCGTGTCATCACCCGAGCTGCTCATCTGCTTTTGTTTTTCAGACACATATTTTCTGCGCTCGGCGTTCAGCTTGCGGATCTTGGCCTGGATCTCTGTGCGCTTTTTGCCCTGTTTCTCTAGATATTTAGTGCGTTCGGCCCTGTCCATCTTGCGCAGTTCATCGGGCAACTCCTCTTCCTTCATCTTGTCAACCTTGACCTTGCCCTTCTTCTGGGCGTCGACAAGATCCCAGTCGGCGTTCGAGTAGTTGGGCGATGCCTTGAAGACCGCCCGCTGGGTCATGCTGCCCGCGGCGGCCGACTCGGCGTTTGAGTCCTGGGCCGCCTGGCGTTTCTTGGCCTTGCGGCCCCGGCGACCGTAGCCAACGTAGGTCTTGTTCAACTCGCCGCCGAGTTTCTCGATCTCGGCATCCTGGGGCGCAGCTATGTGCACCACCTTGCGGTTCTGGTCGATATTCATGTAGTTGCCGTCTGCCAGCATGGCACCGTCTTTCCATTTGCCGTTGATGCCCGCCTGGCGACCGCCGCAGTGGATGGTGTTGACGATGATCCCCTGTGCGACGGCTTCACGGACCGCCTTGCGGTAATCGACCCGCCCCTGGGTGAAAGGCTCGTTTCCGGCGATGAAGATCACCTTGAGATCCCGGTTCGACTTGCTCCAGGCCAGCGAGCGGGTCGCGGCCTGGATCACCTGGCCGCAGTACTCCTGTCCCCCGTTGGTCTTGAGCGCAAAAAGTTCCTCGGAGACCTTGTCGAGATCGGTAGTCAGCGGCGAGATCATCCGCAGGTAGCCCTCTCCCGAGGGAATGCTGCTCTTGCCGTACTCGTACAGGGCCACCTGGATCTCCGGCCTGAAACCGCCTCTCTTCGACCTGATAAACTCGTTGACCACTTTCCAAAGCTGCGATTTGGCCTGGGCGATCAAGCCGTCCATGCTGCTCGACGTATCCAGCAATATGGCCATCTGGATCAGCGGCTTTTTTCCGGCCGCGGCAAGAGCCCCGGGAAGCGAGCAGGCTAGAAAGCTTCCAATAGCCAGAAAAACAAACATTTTCCGAAGATTTCGCATTTTTTATCCTCCATGGTCAGGTGTTTACAGACACTATCGACGCAACAAATCCGGCCAGGGTGTGTATCTTATCAGGAAAAAGAGCCGAACACGTTTTCGGAAAGCCGCCACGGAGTCGTCCAGATCAACTCGGTTTTTCCCATGCGCTCGGTATGTTCCAGGGAGCGGTTCACCAGCACCAACCTCGCCGGAGCATAGGCCGCCGCAAAACTGCGGCAACTTCGAGGGAGGCGCGGACGGCTCAAAGGATCAGCCTTGACTTCGACCGCCACCAGGCGATCGGCAAAGGCAACGATAAAGTTTACCTCGGTGCCCGATGTGCTCCTCCAGTAGTGCAACGTGGCGCTCGCGGGCAGGGCCTTGTTCAGTTCCGTATAGACCCAGTTCTCGAAAAGCGGGCCGGGGTTTCCGATGTGCGAAAGCGGCCGCAAGTCCCCCGACAACCAGTTGCGCAGGCCGTTATCCAGCAGGTAGATCTTGGGACGCCGGGTCAACTCGGAGCGTCGGCCTCCGGCGAAAGGTGAAATACGAGCGACAAGATGCTCATCCTCCATCCGATCGAGATAGGCCAGCACGGTTTCCCGACCAATGCCCAAGACTGACGCCCATTCAGAAATATTGACCCGGCTTCCCACCTGACCGGCCAGCAGTTTCAGAAGCCGCCGGTAGGCTTCCGGCAGGCCGATGCGATGCATGTCGCTGGCATCGGGCAGCACGATGGAACCTGCCAGTTCGGTGAGCGAGTCTCTCGGTGATTCGCTCAACCACGTCTCGGGGTAGCCGCCGAACACCAGGTGCCGCTCGAAGCATTCTTCCAGGTGAGCTTGCCGCAAGGCGGAGGGCTCGTCTTCCAGATCGCGAGTAACCTCGGCGAGAGAAAACGGCAAGAGACGCGTGCGCGTCGCACGGCCGGCCAGCGATTCACGGGTTCGCGCCCGCAGATGGTATGAAGAGCTTCCGGTCACGAAGATCGCGACATGCGGCTTGCGATCCACGAGCCCCTTCAGGAAAAGCCCGGCCTCTTGAAGGTGCTGCACTTCCTCGAACAAAAGGGTTGTCGGAGCGGGAGTCAGCGCGGTCACCTCGGCCAGAAAAAGAGGCGCCGAGCGACACCAGGCGCGGATGGCGGTCTGTTCGCAATCTATGAACAACACCGGCTCACGCCGTGCAACCAGATGACTCCATACCGCGGTGGATTTACCCGCCTGGCGGGGGCCGACAACCAGGTGGGCTTTGTCTATTTGTGCCCAGCGCTCGTTGTGCAGCTCTACTTCACTACGTGGTATGAAGCGCTCGGAAAGCCGGCCATCGAGCCAACCGCTCAGAAGCCTCGGCGAGTCCAGCCAAGGGTTGTCCTTGCGCAGCACATCAAGAACGTCACGCTCCATATCCACACTTTAAGTCTGATTATTGTCGTGTGTCAAGTGCAATATTCAGGGTTGTATGTCGATCAATCCCAAACCCCGGGAATCGCCTCGCCGCAATTCGGGCATTTACCGTCTTTGAGCTTGTTCTCGACCACCGTAAAGCCGATCCGACGAATCACTATCTTGCCGCACTTGTGGCAATAGGTGTTCTCGCCCTCGTGCCCGGGCAGGTTGCCCACGTAAGCATAGTGTATTCCGGCCGCCTTGGCGATGCGGTACTGTTTCTCGAGCGTCTCGGGCGGCGTGTCCGGCAGGTTTGTCAGTTTGTAGGTGGGATGGAAACGGGTAAAGTGCAGCGGAACATCCTGACCCAGATTTTTCACAACCCAGCCGCATAACGCCTTGGTCTCGTCTGTGTCGTCGTTCAGAGTGGGAATGGTCAGGTGAACCATCTCCAGCCAGACTCCCTTGTCATGCACCAACTTCATGGTCTTCAGCACCGGATCGAGAGTGCCGCGGCACCAGCGCTTGTAGAACGAGTCGCTGTAGGCCTTGAAATCTACCTTGACCGCACCCAGCACCTCGCATAGCTGCTGCATCGGCTCGGGTTCGATGTAGCCGTTGGAGATCATCACCCCGGGGATGCCGGCTTGCTTGGATGCTTTGGCCGCCGCCAGCATGTATTCGAAGAAGATCACCGGTTCGCCGTAGGTGAAGGCAATCGACCGCGACCCGGCGCTGCGGGCGGCTGCGATCAGGCGCTCGGGCCCCACGAAGCCGTATCTGGCCGGTAGTTGCTCCGGGCGAAACTGGGAAATCTCCCAGTTCTGGCAGAACTGACATTCGAAGTTGCAGCCGGCGGTCGAGATGCTCAGAGCCTCGCTGCCGGGCCGGAAGTGAAACAGTGGTTTTTTCTCGATCGGATCGTTGTGTATCGTCACCGGGCGGCCGAATACGTGTGTCCGATACGTTCCCCCGTGGTTGGTGCGCACCCCGCACCAGCCGCTCTCCTGGTCGGCCACCAGGCAGTGGCGCGGACAAAGATGGCACTCGATTTTCATATGATCGAGCTTCTTGTAGAAGGCGGCCTCGCGCACGAAGCGATCTTCATCAGAGGCGGCACCCGCGGGCACGGCAAGAGCCGCAGACGCCAACCGGCAGGTGCGGGAGGAAATCCCCCAGGCACCCGCCCCGGCCAACAACGCACAAGGAAGTTTCAGAAACTGGCGCCGGTCCATGTCTCGCCTTTCTTCCTCCCTGAGATATTGTAATCCGCAATCCACGTCCCGGCAACCAGGAGTTTTTGGCGCCAGTTGACCATGCCCGGCCGAAAAAATATGATCGCTCCATGACCCTGAACACGGAGGGCCGATCAACTGCGCTGGCTCATACGCATTGTCGTCGCACTTTTTTCGATCTACATTGTCGCCATGCTCGGACTGGCCACATTCCAGCGCAGAATCATTTTTCCGCGCCACCTGACACAGCCCTATCCCAAGGCCGGTGACAACATAGCCGGACTCGAACGCATCTGGATTGACACTTCCGAGGGAAAGGTCGAGGGCTGGTTCATACCGGGCGACGGAGCCGGCCCCGAACGCCCTGCCCCATTGGTCATCTTCGCTCACGGCAATGCAGAGCTTATCGACTACTGGCCCGAGTTGCTTGCCGGTTACCGGCGCATGGGAATCAACCTTCTGCTGCCCGAATACCGCGGATACGGTCGCAGCGCCGGCTCGCCTTCGCAACAGGACATCACCGACGACTTCGTGAGTTTTTATGATCTGGTCGTCCGGCGCCCCGACGTGGACGGCTCGCGCGTGGTCTTCCACGGCCGTTCGATCGGCGGCGGGGCCGTCTGCGCCTTGGCGGCTGTCCGGCGTCCGGCGTCGATGATCCTGCAGTCGACCTTCACAAGTTTGCGCTCCATGGCAGCGCGCTTCATGCTGCCCGGCTTTCTGGTTGCCGACCCGTTCGAAAACCTGGAGGTTGTACGCAAGCTCGACGTGCCGCTGCTGGTCATCCACGGCCGCTCCGACGACCTGATCCCCTTCGAACACGGCCGGAAACTTTACGCTGCGGCACGCCAAGGCAAGTTCATCGCTTACGATTGCGACCACAACGGCTGCCCGCCCGACTGGGACAGGTACTGGAAAGACGTCCGCTCGTGGTTATTGGCAGTCGGTATTCTCCGCTAGGGTGGCGATTGGGTCTCGTCTTGCTTGCGTACCGCGATCAGGTATCCCTTGGGGATGTTCTTCTGATCTTGAGTGACAGTGTCGAGAAGCGCCGGATTGTTTTGAACCAGGTGTTCCTTGGCGACTGCCAGGCAACGAGCAGCTTCGGAAAGCGTTAGCGGTTTTTCGACCCTGTACATCGACCACCGGCCATCCGGCCGGCCGTCCGATTCACCGGTCTGGGGTGCGCCGATCAACTCGATAATGGCAGCCAGCTGCGCATAGTAGTTCTGCCCGTCGAAGCCGAAGTTACCCGATCCGCCTCGATCGGCCAGCTTGCCGATATCCCTCGTGCGGCGATGCCGGATCACTCGCTTCAATCGAGCCGGACCCGTGTTGTAGGCCGTAAGCGCCAAAGGCCAGCTTTTGAAATCGGCATGCAGTTCCTTGAGGTAGTTTGCAGCCGCCCAACCCTCGCGCAGCGGGTCCAGACGTTCATCCACATCGCCGCTCACCGTCAGGTACTGGCGGGCCGTGCCGGCGACGAACTGGTATGCGCCGACCGCTCCCTGGGGAGAGGCGGCCAGGGGGTTGGCCAGCGACTCGATGATGGCAACCCTGGCAAGCGAGGGCAGCAACCCCAGGCTCAGAAATACGCTTTCTACATCCGCCAGGTAGTATTCGATCCGCTGGTGGGCCTTGTCGAAGCTGTTCTTGCGTCCTTCTATGACCATGATGTTGCGGTAGGCGCTGCGGGCAAGCCTGCGGTGGTTGTCAAACTGCTTAAGCAGGGCGTGGCGCGGCCTGCGTCGCTGACGTCTGAGATTTCTTCTGAGCTTCTTCTTGGCGGCGATCAGCCGTTGATCGCACTTTTTATCGGCTAGCTGGGTCATCACCTGCGCATCGAGAAGATCGCGGCAGTCGACCTTGCGGTGGATAACCCAGGGGCGCCGTCTGTCAATGAAGAAATACAAGTGATCGGGGTATTGGCCCCATATCTGCTTCCAGAAACGCACCCGCCGTTCGAGGCTGCGAGGCACCTCGAGGCTCTTGATTCTCTCGGCGGCGGCCTTGTCATCAGCGTTATGCCAGGGTGCGTTGGCAGGTGATAGCTGCTGACAGATTTCCGGCTTTTCGGCAGGCAAGGATGCAATACCTCCAGCGTCGGCCTGTTTAAAAACCTTCTTCTTGGCTGCAAACTGCTCCGCTCCCAGAATGTATACAAAAACCGCTCCGGTGATAATCCCGCCCGATAGCGAGCCGATAATGAACCACAGGAATTTCACACGGCGCTTCAATATAGACCCCTGTTCTTACGGACCTCCCCCGTGCTGATCAAGAAACTCCTGCAGTCCGCGAGCGAGGTCAGAAAGATTGGAGCCAACCATTTTCATTATGAACTCTTCGATCTTCGGTTTTATACGCCGGGCCAGGAAACGGGGCACCCCCGGAATCCGCTCGGGGAAAATCTGCAGATCGCCCTGGATGTTCATGCGAGTACCTCCAGCCGGCAACTCTTCGAATCGGTTTCCTCCGGAGCATTCGAACAGCTTGTCGAACTGGAATGTCTCGAAGCGCCAGCGGACGCTGTGATCTTCATCGTTCCATTCGGCATGATCTTTCCAGCGCAGCATGTTGCTCGTAACGAACGATCGCACGACCTTGGGAACGTTCTCCTTGTTGGCTTGCCAGACGTTCAGCAACCGCACCCGGCCCGGGCCGAATTCCTCGCGCTCGGTAGTCTCGATCGACTCGACCCCTGAAAGAAAAGCGGCAATCCCTGGCAGATCGTCGCGCATGGTCGTGTAGACTTTTTCGAGAGGATGGCTCAGATCCTGCCTGACGTCGATGCGCATGCTCGCCTCCCTTTTCGTCAGACGCGGTATTCCTTGTGGCTGGCCACGTAGAACGAGGCCGAGAACAAGACGATTACCATTACCAAGAGCACTTCCAGCGCCTCACTTACCGAGGCCGGGGTGATCGACGGAATCAGCATGGACATCATCCCGTGCGACTGCGGCCCCAGTCCTAGCAGCGACTTCAGATAGTACATCAGAGTCAGGCGCGGGAAGGCCCCGGGCAGGTTGCTGACCACCGCCTCCCAACCAAGGCCGAACAAAATGGCTAAAATCATCGGCCGGCGAAGCAAGACCCCGATCAGCGAGAAGACCGCGGTGTATACCAGCGCCGCCGCGGCCAGCACCCCGATGCTGGCGGTCAGTCGACCCAGACCGGCCATGATGCCCGCAAACCCGTCGGCGCTGACGACGACGATGTACACCAGCGCCAGGTCGATCGCCAGCACGACCGTGACCAGCATGGCGACCGAGATCATCTTGCTGCCGAGCACCACCGCCCGGTGTAACGGCCGGGCGAAAAGGTAGACGATGGTCTTGTCGTCGATCTCGTCGCGCACGGCCGATACGCCCAGGTAGAGAGGCAGCCCCAGCGCGAAAAACTGCAGAAAGACGTTGACCGTCATCTCGTCGAAGAAAGCAAGTCCCGCCCCCTGCTCGGCGATGCGCCAGTAGACCGCCAGCCCCAGGGGAACCAAACAGGCGATCGCCAGCCAGATCATCCGTCGCCGGCCCAGGTTGACCTTGAAGAACAGGCGCGCAAGCAGTATCAGAGAGCCGAGTGCCCCGGGAGTGGATCTTTGCTCTTGGATGCCGTTTCTCATTTGACCAGATACCTGAAAACCGCTTCTAAATTGTCGTCGAGGGAATACATGGCATCGATTGGAAAATCGCCGGAGGCGGCCAGTTCGCCTATGCGGCTGTAGCACGCGTCCGGGGAACGGGTTTCTATGACGATGCGCTCGCTCTCGACTTCCACCCGGGCGACGTCGTCGAACTTCAGCAGCTCGCGGCCCAGTTCGCGAGGCCGCGCGGCCGATAGCGCAATGCGGTGCGGGTGGGCGTCGATCATCTTCCTGATTTCGCTTACCTGTCCCTGGGCCACCAGGCGCCCCTTGTTGAGCAACAGGATATCCGAAGTCATGGCCTGCAACTCGTGCAGCACGTGGCTGGAGACCAGCAGCATGGCTCCTGACTCGGCCAGCGCGCGAACCTGGACGATCACCTTGGCCCGGCTGACCGGATCGAGGCCGGACAAAGGTTCGTCGAGCAAGAGCCAGTCGGGCTTGTGAGCAATGGCCTGCGCCAGCTTGACCTTCTGGCGCATGCCGTGCGACAGCGTGCTGATGGGAGCATCGCGCTTGGAGTCGAGTTCAAGCTGTTCGATCGCGGCCTGCGCCAGTTCGTGCGCCCGATCCGGAGCGTAACCCTGCAGTCGCGTCAAGAGTGCGACGAACTGCAAGACGGTCAGATCTTCGTAGAAACGATCGTGCTCGGGGCAGTAGCCCAGCCTGGCCATCAACTTGATATTGTTCCAGGGGTCTTCACCGAACACGCGCACCTGCCCGCGCGATGGACGGATCTGGCCTGTCAACAGCTTGATCAAGGTCGACTTGCCGGCGCCGTTGGGTCCCAACAGCCCCACGACGGGAGTGTTGGATTCGAGCGTCAGATCGTTGATGGCGATGATCTGCCCGAACCACTTGCTGACGCCCGACACGGAATACGCGGCTGCAGCCATCGTCAGACCCTCGCCCAACGCCTAAGCCTCAGAAGCACCAAACCGAAGGCCGCCGCCGCCCAGACCAACTGGCCGCCTATCCATACGGCAGCCAGATCGATCGAGCCCGTGCCCTTGAACAGGAATTCCGCCAAGGCCGTGTTGGACTTCGAGAAGCCAAGCGCATCGAACTGCGAAAAACCGGTCGCATGGACCAGCGCCTCTGCCAACCCGGCGCTGAGAAAGAACAACGCCACCCAGACGATACCGGCGGCTCTGCCGCGCGTGGCCAGCGACGAGACGGCCAGCATGATCCAGCCCATGGACAGTGCCAGCAATGCGGCCAGGACAAGAAAACTCGCCGACCAGGCAGCGAAGTCGGCGATATGAGTATCAGGCTCCGCCAGCCAGCGGAAGAGCGCCAGCACCAGGCCGGGTAGCAAGGTCACTCCGACCACTCCCAGGGCGACGGCCAGCCACTTCCCGAAAAGATACTGGAAAAAGCTGACCGGGCGAGAAAAGTATACATCGAGCGCACGGCTGCGAAGATCCTCACCGATCGCCCGCCGGCCGATGAAGAAGACGGCGATCATGGCAAAGAAAAGCTGCATTCCCCAAAACGGCATCCAGATCTCGAAATCCGCGTTGTCGAACAACTGGGCAAACCTGGAACGGACGACCACCAGCACGGCGAAGACGATAAGTGGCATGAAAGACGCCCACAACAGGCGACGAAACCACTTTTCGCGCAGGGCGTGACGCAGTTCGTTTGCGGTTATCACCCAGAAACGTGTACTCACCGATGCCAGTTGACCCTCGAAAGGCCGGTAACCCTGGTCGAAGATGCGCGCGTCGTCGTGGCCTTGCTGTATCATTTTGCCGGCCCGCCTTCCACGGCACCGATGATTGCTTTCTCAAATGCTTGTTCGAGAGAAAGCGTGGCCGGAACCAGTTGGCGCACTTGCAGTCCCTGGTCAATAGCCGAGCGAAAGATCAACTCGGGCGTTGCCCCCTCGGGCAACTTGACGGCCAGGTGCTCTGCGCCCTCTAGCGAATCGACCTGGCAGCCCTTGTCTATGAGAACCCGGGCCATCCTCTCGCGGCCGTCCTTTACACGCACGTGCAGGAGACTGGATTCCTCCTGCTGGAAATCGGCCAGGGAACCCGAGAAGATCAACTGGCCCTCGTTCAGAACCACGACCCGATCACATGTTTGTTCTATGTCACGCAGAATATGCGACGAGAAAAGGACATCCATACCCCGCCGGTGGGCAACATCGTCGACAATCTGCAGCATTTCCTCGCGCCCGGAAGGATCGAGCCCGGTAGTGGGTTCATCGAGCAGCAGAATCCTCGGGCCGTGAACCAGGGCGCAAGCCAACTTGATCCTCTGACGCATACCGGTAGAGTAGCCGTCTACTTCGCGGTAGCGGGCTTCGCCCATGCCTACGTAGTTCAGTACCTCGTGCGCACGGCTGACCGCATCGGCGCGCCGCATTCCGGATAGCTGGCCGCACATGGCGCACATGTCCAACCCGCTCGACCCGTGCAGGTAAACATCCGCCTCGGGCATGTAACCGACTCGCTGCCTTACACGCAGCGGCTCCACGGCCGGGTCGGCATCCAGAACAGAGATGCGCCCCCGAGGTCTCAATTGCCCGAGCAGGCACTTGATTAAAGTGCTCTTGCCGGCGCCGTTGGGCCCGAGCAGGCCGGTGCAGCCCGAGGCGATCTCGCAAGATACGCCCTTCAGTGCTCGCAGCCTGCCGAAAGAGTGGCCGAGGCTCTCGCAAATGATAATCACGCGCCTGAGTGTAGCCGCTAACGCCCCGCTGCACAAGCCAACGCCAAGATTTATATCATTCGCTTAGCATGCCTGTTAGAATACCCGGGCTATTGAGAACGTCCTTGCTTGAGGAGGTTGATCATGAAAAAGAGAATCGTATTCCAAGTTCTTGTATTGGTTTTATCAGGGCTATCGCTTTCCGCCTGCCTTATTGTGGCCAGGCCGCATCCCGTGATCGGGGTCACCGTATATTCGCCCCCGGTCGAATATGGATACCAACCCATGCTCTACGACGGCTATGTCGTCTACTACACCGACGACGGTATCCCCTTCTTCTGGAACGGCGGTGTCCGGGTTTGGGTGCCGGTATACGCCCGCGCCAGGTACATCGATCATTGGCATCACCACAACCGGGCCTATCGTCACTGGTACAGTAAGCGCGGCCACTACTACAAGGGCCGCAGGTACAAAGGGCAAGGGCATGCGCTCAAGAAAGCCGGGAAGCATAACCACAAGAAAGACAAGCATGAGCCTGAGCTGAAGCCGGTCAAGAAACACAAGCTTAAGAAAGTCAAAGAGCACAGGTTGATCCCGGTAGACTGATCCGTCTGGAACTCTGGCAAATACGGTCGCCGCTCAGGTGTTTTCCAGGATGCGGTGCATGATGTACTGAGCTCCCAGGCGCAGGCTCAAGGGGCGAGGCAGACGCTGCCATGCCTTGCGCCGGGCGCCCTTGAGGTACGCGTCCGCTTCTCGGTAGGCGACACGCATCTCGACAACCACCGGGGCATCCATTGTCAATGCCTTTTTGAGGCCTTCTTGCAGATCTGCATCCCTCATGATGCGTACGTAACCGACATCCAGGGCTTGCGCCAGCAACTCGTAGTTCACCGGCACGAGCCCAAAGAGTGTTTCGCGATCGAGCAAGCGCGATCCTGAAGGCTTCAACGATTCCGGCGGTACTTCGGAGAAGACTACGACAACCGGCGCGACGTTGCAGCGCCGGGCGGTCAGCAACTCGGTTCCTCCCAGCAAGAAGCCTCCATCCCCGACACATGCGACCACTCTCAGATCCGGCCTGGCGAGCGCGGCAGCGACCGCGGCCGGAACCGCAAAGCCAAGGGCTCGATAACCAACCGGCACGGCCAAGGTGCGCGGCGCCTGGACGGGGTAACAAGCGAGGCCGAAGTAGACGTGCCTGCCGGCATCCAGTATCAGCCGGTCCTCGACTCCCAGCAGTTCGCGTAGCACCGTGAAGAACTTGACCGGATCGACGGCATCCTCCCAATTTACGCGGCTCGAGATTGCCTGCTTCAGTTCGCGCTTGCCCTGCAACACCAACTCTCGCGTATCCGAGTCATTTTCCGACTTCAGCCGGTCGAGGATGAACCGCAGAGCCTGCTTCACCGGAGCCTGGATTATCGTGATGTGTTCGTCACTCGCCAAGTGTGTCGGTTCGACGTCGATGTGCACTACTTTCCCATGCCCGGCCGTTGCCGCTTCGGTTTCCACTTCGCAGAACTTGCAGCCCAAGGCCAGTACTACCCGGCAACCGGAAAAGGCTTTCTGCGAAAGAGGTGTCCCGGCAGGCCCGGGACCGAAGCCGGTAAACAACGGGTTCTGTGCCGGCAGGACTCCCAGCCCGGAAATACTGCATGCGACCGGGACAGACAGCCGCTCGGTCAATTCAGAAAGTTCATCGATGGCTCCCAGACAACCGGCTCCGGCGTACAACCCGATCTGGCCTTCTCCCTGAAGTACGTCCAGTACTCCTTCGAGCTTACGCACGGCAGACTCAGTGAGCACTCGCGGTCCTTGCCTGAATCCGGTTCCCTCCATGCGGCATGAGAGGTTCTGAACCTCGGCCGGTATCTCGATCAGTACGGGACCAGGCTCCCCGCTGCGGGCAAGTTGCACGGCCTGGGAAAAAACCGATGGAACCTCCTCGGGCTGGTCAACCGAGAAAGCGCCCTTGCAAAGCGGCCGCGATCCAATCAACGGATCCAGTACCTGTAGGCGCGATGCATAGAGCTGTCTGTCGATAATCCCGAAGCTCGATACCAACACTATCATGGGCGAAGAATCCAACCGGGCCGCCGTGATTCCGCCGAGCGATCCGGTAAGCCCGGCTCCCGGCCCGACCAGGCAGACCGACAGCTCGCCGGTTACCCGGGAGTGAGCGTCGGCCATGTGGGCCGCGCTCTGCTCGCCGGTAGTCACGATCACCTCGATTTGACTTGCCATGAAGGCCCGAAACAGATCGCTGCTCGCGACGGCCGGAATCCCGAATACTCTCGTCACGCCCGCCCGGTGCAGGCTTTCGACCGCGCCGGCCGCTGCGCTCATGTATCCCCATTCACCCGCGTCCATCGATCTCACACCTATTCCGTCAGTTGCTCGCCCTTCTTGCTGATCAGCTTGCCGGCAGGCGAAAGCAGTACTTTCCAGCGCTGTATCGAGACCCCCCCGTCGCGGCGCACCAGGCGGTAGAAGATGGTGTACAGTTTCTGGCCTCCGTCGAGCAGATCCACGGCCGGCGGATAGGCGGACAGTTTGCGCGGATAAAACGGCTGGCCGCTGAAATCGAAAAATTTTTCGACTTTCCACTCGGGCGCACGAGCCAGCGCCACGTCGTCTCGCTCTCCCGCGATTCCCGTATGCCTGAAGAAAAGCAACTCCCCGTCCGGTGACCAGGAAGGGCTGGTGCCGGATCCGAGATTCAAATCGGCGCGCCGACCGTCGAAAACGAGCGTCAGCGGCCGACCCGGGCAGGCGAACGCCAGCCTGGCTCCATCCGCCGAAAAAGCAAACCCCAGACGCTCGGCCCGGGGACAAACCAGCCGGCGCGGAGATAATCTCTTTCCTGCCAGCCAGTAGTCTCTCGGGCAGGCTCCATCTTTGCATCCTAAGGAGATGGCAACGATAGCCCGACGGCCGTCGGGGGACGGATAAACGTTCAGATCTGCCAGCAGGCGTGAAGCCGGAAGAAATCCGGTGAGCCGGTCTGCTCGTACTTTGTACCAGGTCTCTCCGGCCTCCTCTTTACGCTCAACAATCTCTACCAGAGCTCCGTCCGGCAATTCCCCGGCGCCATGCGCGGCTTGCGATGGCTGCACGAGAAGAGGCACACCGATGCCGGCCACTCCCGCGAAAACACGCCCCACAAGCCTGTTTTCAGCCGGACCGAGTGTCGGGCTGAAGCGATCGTGCCGGTATGGACGAGCTACGATCGTCGTCTTTTTCATACCCGCTCGTTTGAGAGAGTCGCGCAAGGCCCTGGCAAACTCTACCCTGGCGAACTTTCCGGCCAGGACGACCCACTTGCAACCGGCGCCCTGCATTTCTCCGGCCCGATCTACCGCCGGGTATCCGACCGGCACGGCGGCGATGCCGGCAGCCGCCCTACAGACTGCCGCGGCCGCATCAAGATCGGGCACGCAGTCCAGAACTACATGGTGGATCCGGGTGGGACGCTCAAGTAGCGGCGGCTCGACGAACGGCCCGGCGGGCCCGGGAATTTCGGCCGCGCTGACCCGTGGCGGCGCAACTCCGTCAAAGGCAAGCCCTCCCGTTTGCTTTTTTTCAGGCTCCGAAACCCGCGATGATTCGGCATCGGCAGTCTCCCGGTCGTTCTTGTCGCCGGCTCGATTGCAATCGCTAAAAGCAGCAACCAGGAAGATAGACAATGTCGCGCTGGCGATCTTTGGATATTGCACGCAAACTCCTCGAATCTGCCTCATCGCAGTCCTCGACGAGGAGTCTACTTACCAGTGTCGACGCCTGTCAACGAAAGGACTTGAAGAGTGATGCCTTGGCAACGCTTTCCCGTTCTGGTAGCATCCTGCAGTTCTGCAACGCGGGAGGCGAGTATACTCATGGATCGTTATTCTGAAACCACCGTCAACGCCGGCGACGGCACACCGATTTGGTACCGAAGCATCGGCAGCCGGGAACCGACGCTGGTTCTGTGCGACGGAGTAGGCTGCGACGGTTTCGTATGGAAATATATTATTCCCCACTTCGAGAAGAGCTACCGGATCATCCACTGGAACTACCGCGGACACGGTAAATCCAAGGCTCCCGAGAACCTCGACAACCTCGGAGTTGAAGAGTGCGCCGAAGACTTGAAGGTCGTTCTCGACGATGCCGGGGTAACACAACCCGCGATCTTGCTGGGTCACAGCATGGGCGTGCAGGTCATCCTCGAGTTCTACCACCGTTACCCAGATCGCGTTCTGGCCCTGGTACCCATCACCGGCTCATACGGCCGGGCCGTCGACCATGTCCATGACTCGGGACTGCCCAAGAAGGTGTTGCCCTTGGCCAAATATCTGGTGGACAACTTCAAGCCCGTGGTCAGCGAACTATGGCGCCACCTGGTACATTCAGAACTGGGATTTCAGTACGCAACGACCTTCGAAATCAACGGACGCTTGAACAAGCGCGAGGACTTCTTTCCATATCTAGATCATTTGAGCAAGATGGATCCTGTAGTTTTCATGCGCATGCTCGAGGGCGCAAGCAGGCATACGGCCGAATCCTACTTGGCAGATATAAAGGTTCCGACACTAATCGTGGCCGCGGAGAAAGACCGCTTTACTCCATACTGGATATCCAGGCGCATGCATAGTCTGATCCCCGATTCCGAACTCCTGACTCTGCCGATGTGCAGTCATACGGGCCCGATCGAACTGCCGGATCTCGTAAACCTGGGCATCGAGAAGTTCGTAGTGCGTCTGCAAAGTGCAGACGAAGATCAATAGTCATCGGGACGGATTATAATCGGGCCGGCTTTCTTTCTTCTCTTCCTTGCATTCGAACCACCATGTTTCTTGGATGTTCTGCGGGCGTCGATTATCTTGGCCTGCAAGACCAGTAAGTCCTCGTCCTCGGGAGAGATGGCTAAAGCATCCATGGTGACATTCTTAGCCTTGTCGAACTGCTTTTGAAGTAGAAAAATCTTGGCCTCGACCTTGAGCATTTCCAGATCGAGTCCTTCCGATGCCAGCTGCTCTTTAACGTACTCCATGGCAGTGCTCAGGTTGTCATTATTTTCTACATACAACGCGGCCAGCAGGCGTTTCACCTGAGAACTGTTGGGCGCATAGATCAAAGCCATCTCCAACTCGGCTATTGCATCTGCCAGCAAGTGCTTGGCCCGATAAAGATTCGCCATGCGGATGCGGGGCTTTGGATCGGTTGGATCAATTTCCGCGGCGCGCTTGAAGCTTCGAATAGCCTCTTTGTCCTGACCCTGGCGGGAAAATATTTCACCCATGGCCACGTGCGCGTCTGCAAAAGTAGGATTCTGGGTAATGGCGTTGTCCACGGCGTCCAGCGCCTTGTCAAAATCCTGCTTGGCCAAGAAAACACGGCCCAGGCCGACGCTGGCCTCCACGTCGTCGGCTTTCAGCTTGAGCGCCTTTGAAAATTGCGCCTTGGCTTCGTCCGTGCGGCCCAGCTTGAGATAGGCATTACCCAAATAGACCATGGCCTTGGGATTATCACTGTCGATCCCCAGGGCTACCTCGAACTCCTTGGCCGCCGCCTCAAACTGACCACTTTTCATCATGTGCTTTCCAAGCGTGATATGTACGTTGAAGTTGTCGGGAGCAGCGCTGGCGGCCTCCTGTAACTTCTTCAGCGCCTCGCGCTCTCTCCCCTGTCGCAACAAGACATCGGCTTGCAAGGTTATGATATCCACGTCATCGGGATTCAATTGTCTGAGTTTCCTCAAGGCGCGTTCCGCATCTTGGAAACGCTTGACCCCAATGTACAACTCAACCAGTTTCTTCAAGATCTTGGGATCGTTGTTGTCGATCCTGCGAGCCTTTTCGAAGTGCTCGATGGCATTCGGAAATTTTTGACGCTCGGCGAATATCAGGCCTATTTGCCACTCGGGTTCTACGTTTTCGGGAAGCATTTGGGCCGCCTTGCTCAGCACCATGATGGCCTGGCCGACATCACCTGCGGCTTTCAAGGCCAAGCCCTGGTGCAACAGGTAGTTGGCATTGGCCGGGTCGAGTTGAGAAGCCTTGCCGTACACCGCCGCTGCCTGCGCCGGCTGGCCCTGCTTCTCGAAAGCTACTCCCCGCTGATAGAATTCCTTGGCCCGCTCGGTCGGGGGTTTCTCGCCTGAAAAAAGGCTGCAGCCGGATATCAGTGAGACAGCCAGCAAGCATGAATAAAATGTTCGATGAGAATTCACCGCATACCTCCAGGTAACTTGCAGTCCTATCATTTCCCGCTTAGGATGAGTGTCATCGATGTTTCTCGATTCCGTCAATAACACCAAACTCGGTCCTGGTCAAACAGGTGGCGGGCAGTTGCATGCTCGCAAGAGGTTTCTGCCGGCGACCATGACCGGCGTAGTGTGCCTGATCGCAATAATCGGCTGTCAACCTGCGCCGGGCGTGTTGCAGGAGGATAGGCGCCTGCCCATGGCCTTCAGATCACCGGCGCGCACTTTTCAGACATGGGTTGCGGCCTCGGTCGCCCGTGACCGACAAGCGATCGAGGCATGTTACTGGAAGGGAATGAGCAGCGAGGAGCTTTCGGCCTGGATGCAAGAAAACATGCGTCCGCAGGCGAGGGCTTTTTTCACTTCAGCCAAGTTCGTCAGTGCCCGGCCCGTCACGCTGGTCGAGGTGAATTTCAGCTATCGATCGGGCACCGGCGAGTCGGGGCGTGGAGTTATGGTGCTGACGCGCCAAGGCTGGAAAATACAACGCTGGTGATGTTTTGTGGCCAGCTAGCGTCCACTTGACCGATGGAGCGTTGGCCCGGCCCATAATCCATTGAATAATATTGCATATTTTCCGTCCGGCTGACCGATTGTTAGGGCTGGCAAGGACGGCTACACTGAATGCAGGATATTAACGGTTCTTCGTACCGGAGGAACCGCATTGGAGGGACTCATGAAAGATAGATGCAGGGGAAGTCGACATCCCGACAGGTTGGACGGGCAATCTGGCCAGGTGGAGGCCGAGACCGCCATCGTCCTGCCGGTGATGGTGTTTCTGCTGCTGGGACTAATCCAGATGGGATTATTGAACCAGGCCGGCATTTTCGCCAAATACGCGGCCTACCGGGCGGTGCGCACGGGTGCGCTTCGCAACGGCAAGGTCGAGCTTATGGAGCGGGCGGCAGTCGCGGCGGCGCTACCCATCTTGAGTTGGGGAAAAAGCCACACCGAGGTCCTGGGGCGCACCGACACCGCGACAAACTGGTTGAAGAAGTGGGGAATGCACGGCTTCATGCTCAACAGGATGATAGATTTTCCCGTGCTCAAGTACGCCGAGGTGACCATATGCGGGCCGACGCAAAGAGAAGTCTCGGGCGGTACCTACAACCCCGGCAAGAACCTTGCCGCCTTTGACAATATCGAGACATCTAGTAAGGGCATTCACACCAAGCTGCGAATCAGGCTGGTGCTTAACTACCGTATGATCGTTCCCTTCGCCAACTGGGTCATCCACAGGATGTGGCGGGGCGAGAGAATAACGAAGGAGCTTCACTTGGACGCCCGTTCGATTGCCATACCGAGCATGGATAAGAAATTCGTCGACCACTATGCATTGTACGTGACGGCGGCAAAGACGAAGGATATCTTTATTATCCCCATCAAGGCTTACTACTCAATGAAGATGCACTCCGATATTCCGGTGGAACTTCTTCCGGATAGTGACGATGCTTGCGGCAAGGGGAAGATCTGATGGCAGTTCGAGTTGCCGAAACCCTTTTCGATCAGGAGACCAAGATGAGCTCGTTGAAAATGAAAGTGGTTGTTAAGGGGCAACGAGGTCAGATCATGATGCTCGGTGCAATGGGCGTGATGCTCGTGGCCCTGATGATGCTGCTGACGCTCAACGTGGGCAAGGCCGTCTACGAAAAGATCCGCATCCAGCAACTGGCCGATTCCGCGACATTCTCCGGTGCCACCGTGGCGGCCCGCTCATTCAACTTCTACGCCTACACCAACCGCGCCAACATAGCCGGCCTAGTGGCTGCCGCCTCGGCCCATGGATTCATGAGCCTGGCTACGACCGTTCCGGAAATGTTCACCGCGGGAGAACGCAATTTTTATGCGATGGCCGCCGAAGAGATATGCCTGTGTTGCTGCGGCTGTCCCTACTTTCTCCCCTGTCGCCCAAAGCACTGCAAGCACGCCTACAAGGATTTTAAAGTCGCCAGGAAGTACCGCAAGGAAGCCAAGAATCTCATGAAAAAACTCAAAAATTCCAACAAGTCCTTCATCGCGGCCATTAAGATGTTGGATAAACATATGGCTTTAATTGCCGGGCAGCAGCAGGCAATGCGGGCATGGGTCGAACTGGATGCGCTCGGTGCAGACAAGGTCACAAGAGACCTAATCAAAAGGTACGCGCCCAAGGCAAGCAACGTCGGGCTGGTTGGGGGAGTCAGCGCGGCAGGCGTTCTAAGTGGGGTGGAATATCACAGTGCCATAGAATCCAAGGAGGATATCAGGCAATGGGTGGCGACCGAGATTGCCAACGGTTCCCGGAATACAAAGTTCGTCTTCAACCGGGGTATGTGGAACATCCTGCTCTACATAGCTCCGAAGACCTTAAAGAAGTTGGTCCACGATATTCCGAACAAGGCTCCGGGCGGCAAGTCTGTTATCGTAGGGCACAAAGGCGAGAGCCGCATCGTCAAGGGTGGAACCGGCGTAGATTCCAAGATTGCCAGCGGCAATCATGGCCCCGAAGGAGACGCGGCGGCCGGCGCCGACAAAGGGTGGATATTCTCGTCCCTGGCCAATCACTGCATACCGGTGATGACCCTCCCCTACGCTGCGCGGGTCGGAACGGACAAGAACAGCGGCGAACATAAGTGCAAGGGTTTTAGCTGGGGGACATGTTGCGGCAACGAAAGAAAGCACAAGGATGCCTTCAAGTGCCTGGGCGACAAGGGCACGCTCAAACACAACTGCTTCATGCTCTTCCACGCCGATGACAATGCGAAGAACGACTTCGGCCAGCCGGCCGTCTACGCCACCATCGATCAGGATCTGCGCCGTACGAAGGGCGAGGGAGAGAAGCAGGCCTGGGAGATCGCCGAAGACGGCTCGGGCGAGGTGGCCATGGACCTGGGCGGAAGTATTGGCAAGCACAAGGTGCAGATGTCCGACAATCCCGACGCAAACCCCTTGAGCGATGATCACGGGGTTGCCCTGGGCAAGGGACTGGCAATCAGCAAGGCGCTTGTCTACTATCATTTACCCGAATGGGATGATAACGAGGGGTGGAAGGAGCATCCGAACTTCTTCAACCCTTACTGGAAAGCGAAACTTCAGCCGTTCAGGAACGCCCTCGAGGTCGGGAAGGTGTTGCTGGGCACGCCATACGCGGCCAAGTATGCGGCGATGCTGGTAGGCGGGGTTATCGCCAAAGTCCCGCTTCCCTGATCTATGCCGGGCGAGGAGAATGCCATGAAAATCAAGATATTTTCCCTGCGCAATCTGCCTGCCGAACGCGGCGGCGCGATGGTGGAGCTGGTGGTCTTAATGCTGGTCTTTGTCCCCCTGATTCTACTGCCGCTATATTTTCAGGATGCCGTCCACTTCAAGCTCAACGCACAGGAAGCGATCTACTCGAGCGCCTGGGACTTCGCCTACGGCGATTATGAGAAAAAATCGGTGAGTGACCTGGCCGGATCTATCCGATCGGAGAACTGGGAAATATTCAAGAACGGACATTCAGGCGACAAGAAAGACAAAGTCGATGGCCCATGGGCCAATTTCAAATGGGAAAGTTCAGGCAAGGTCGCCACCTGCGCAGGTGAAAAAGATTTCGAGAAACCGCTGGGGAAAATCTCAAAAATCAGCATTATCGGACAGTTCCACAAGAAATACACTAATGGCGGGCTGGTCGATTGCAAGGGCGCCATCATGGTTGAGAACCGCTACATCCCCCAGAAGTTCCTGCCTGAGTTCACCAAGAATAACAACACGGACATGTTCATCAAGAAAAACGAATGGATAAAGTATACCGACAAAGGCGACGCATATGCCTTCGGCGTGGTGGTCGATCCGTGGACCATCCACAATGCCAAAAGCATCGAGGACGGGAGCGATAACGACCCGTTCATGGAACGGAGCAACTTTTGTTGGAAAAGGGCGGCGACATCGGCGGCAAGCTTTCTGTTGGTCGTCGGCAAATGGGCCGCTTTCATGAAAAAAGTGAAAGATCTTGTGTTGTCTGTCGGCTCCGTGAGCGAGCCCTATTATCTTGCACCCAATAAGATGAAAGACATCACGTCCCTCCACCCAATCAAGAGTACAAAAACCCGGGATGTGGCACTTGGGGGGCAGAATAAATTCTGGGTAAGCCCCTTCAAGGATGGCAAGCAAAACACGTACGAGAAGACCTACAACAAGCGCGATGGGTGGTACCTGGGTTGCAAGAGCGCAATCGATGGCAACGGAAACTGTGAATAACGTCCGGATTACGGGGTAGCATGAATGAAAATCCTTGCTTCCAACTCGTTGCTTTTCACCGTGGCGCTGGGCGTTTGCCTGGGGCAGGGCCGCGCGATCGCGGGTGAGGACGTTCAGGGTCTGCCTGTTTACCCGGCGGCGACATCGTCACCTTTCCAGGGCGACCTCAGCGCCAACGACACCCCCATGAATGCAACCGTGCTGAACACCAAGGACAATATCGAAACCGTCCTCGCATTTTACGGCAAGGCCATAAGAGATCGCGGGCTAAAGCCCGTGCAACACGCATTCAGCGCCTCCGTAGCTTACGTCGGCTACTATGACGATAAGGCAAACACGATGCGAATGGCCACCGTTGTCGCCGATCCGTCCGGCGGATCGATGATCGTTCTTTCATCCATGAATCCCTTACCGGCGCTGCTTCCGGTTACAGTTCCAGAAGACCTTCCCTTTCTGCCCGGAGCCACTAATGTCGTCAAGACCGGCGGACAAGAAGCGAGCGCCAAGCAACGGACAATCACATACAGGCTTCCCGGCGCCACTCCCGACAAGGCTCGCCCGGCCCTCGTCAAGGCGGCCGTCAAGCAGGGTTGGAAGGTGGACCCCGATGACAACTCCTACGGCGTCCAGAGCATCGTCATGAAGCGCGGATCCGAGATTTGCGTGGTTCAAGTTCAGCCGAGTGATAATCCCGAGGAGGAAGAGGTTTCTACGTTCGTCTCCATGGTCGTGTTCGAGACGAAATAACGCTAACGACGGAGCATCAAAGGAGCGTAACAATGAAGACGGGATTTTGGAGCCTTTTACTGGTCGTCGCTTTTACCTTGATGGCATCGCTGGCTGGGATATCACAGGCAGGTGAATCACGGAAAGAGTGCATTGATGAGTGCAAGGAGGGCACCAAGGACTGCTTCGCGGCTTGCGAGACAAGATTCCCAAAAGGCTCCGAGAACGCCGGAGTAATAAAGCAGTGCAAGAAAATGTGCAAAGTATCAGAGGCCGAATGCATCAAGGAATGTAAGTAGCAAATGGCACTAGCCCCCGGGAGGCGGGTCATGAACAAGAAAACCAGGTTTCTCAAAAAGCTCTGGAAGGGTCAGCGAGGTCAGGCCATGGCCACATATGCGCTGATTACCGCGTCCATGCTTGTCGCCGGATCTGTGTTCGCGATGAAGATTCTTCCGGACATGCTCGATGCCTATAACCACTTTGCTGCCAGCCTATATTTCGGCATCAACATGCCGTTTCCCTGAGTCGAATACGTTAGTTTCCGGCAGGAAATCCTTGACAAGTGGATATCGGGGCTGAGAAACTCTGCCACGATTGGCTGGAGCGTGGCGCTCTCATGTCGTCCGTGTGGGCGGTCACAATGTATTTGGCGGAGTATCGCCGCATGAAACGGTTCACTTTTTGGCCCTGTGCCGGAGAGTGAACGCAACAGCAAGGAGTGGGAGTATGCCGACAGGAAAAGTGAAGTGGTTCAACGACGCAAAGGGTTATGGCTTCATCGAGCAAAGTGATGGGGAGGATGTTTTCGTGCATTTCTCCGCGATCGAATCCGATGGCTTCAAGTCGCTGAAGGAAGGCGAGCAGGTCGAATTCGAGGTTACCGAGGGGCCGAAGGGCCTGCAGGCCAAGAATGTGAAGATCGTCTGAACATCGTTCTTGCCGAAAAACAAAAAGCCGGGCCATGTGCCCGGCTTTTTTTGTACGTTGACATCAATCATAAAAGTACGCAAAATCTCTTCGTCATTCCTGTCCAGTAATGGCGCAAGCTTTGATCCACAAGGAGGATCTTGTCGATGCTGGAATTCGTAATCTCCAAAAGCGGTAAAGACCTGATCACTCTGCCACTGGATGGCGATGCTGTTCGCATCGGCCGTGCCGGTACCAACGATCTCAGCCTGCCCGAGCCGACGGTTTCCAGGCACCAGTGCCAGATATCTCTCGAAGGAGATAAAATTCGACTTCTGGATCACAGCGGCAAGGGCACTCTGGTTGACGGTAAACGGGTCTCTGACGCTGAGTTGCACCCGGGTTCCAGGATATTTTTCGGGGAGTTGACTGCCACCCTGCGTGCGGGTCGAGAGGAGAGTCTGGCCACTCCCACGTTTACAGGAGGAAGCACGAACATCTTGCCTGCCGCCCGGGGCTCGGAGGTTGCATTGAGCTTGAGCGGCACGGTTTCGGGCAAACCATTCAAGGCAAAACTTGCAGGCAATGTTCTCAATGTCGGCACGGATCCAGGCAACGATATCGTCATCGACGACAGTTTCATCTCGGCATTTCATTGCCGTTTCTTCAAGAAGGACGGGGCCTGGTTCGTGGCCGATCTGGGCAGTACCAACGGCACGTCGGTTAATGGAGTACAGGTGGGAGAGGCACGGCTCGAACCGGGAGCCGTTGTCAGCATGGGTCGCAGCAGTTTGACGGTCGAGGATGACTCCGACAACAAGATGAAATCCTTTTTCGGCTTGGTGAGTGAAGATCCATCCATGCGGCCGGTCTTCGATGCAATACGGCGGGCTTCGCCAAGCGACGAGACGATCTTGATCACCGGTGAGTCGGGCTCCGGAAAAGAACTGGTGGCACACGCCTGTCACAAGCTCAGCCGGCGCAAAGGTCAACCGATTGTGGCGCTGAACTGCGCCGCCATCACCAGGGATCTTATCGAGAGCGAGCTTTTCGGCCACGAGAAAGGTGCTTTTACCGGCGCCCAGATCAAGCGAAAAGGACTGTTCGAGGAAGCCGACAAGGGCACGCTGTTTCTCGACGAAATCGGCGAGCTGGCCATGGACGTGCAGGCAAAACTACTGCGGGCTCTGGAGAGCGGAGAGATTCGGCGCGTGGGTAGTAACGTCCCCGTACATGTCGACACTCGCGTGGTCGCGGCAACTCATCGCTCTCTGCCCGAACGAGTGCGCAAGGGTGAATTCAGGGAAGACTTATACTACAGGATCTGCGTAATCGAGATACCTCTGCCTCCGCTGCGTAAGCGGCCCGCGGATATTCCACTGCTGGCCGAGCATTTCCTGGCCCGCGCCACCCGCAGCACCGTGCCCAAGAGACTTTCGAATGAGGCCATCGAGCGACTTCGTGAATACCGCTTTCCGGGCAATGTGCGTGAGTTGAAGCATATAGTAACCCGGGCGGCAATTATGTGTCCCGAGACGACAATTGAAGCCGACCAGCTGATCTTCGCGCCCCCCACCTTGGCAGACCGCGTGGCCGAGTCACAGATTTATCACAAGGGAAAAACACTCAAAGAAGTCGAGATCGAGGCCCTGCGCCAGGCACTGGCCGCCAACGACGGCAACCAGAAGGCCGCCGCCCGGGTGCTGGGCATCGCCCGTTCGACTTTGATCAACAAGATGGAGAAATACCAAATATCCGCGCGTGAACAGAACTGAACCTCAAGACCGAAAACTATATTGAGAGCTTGTACGAGAGTTCGAAGCGCTTCTTCTGGCAAAGGGTATCGTTGCAAAGAACGAAATCGAACTTGAGATCGACTTTATAGGTGCCTTTCTTCGAGGCCTTGTAAGGGATCTCAAAACGACATCTCTTGTTCTCGATGAGTTTCAGATCGCTCTTGCGCAGTTTGTTCTTCTTGATCTCTAGATCGGCGGGTATTTTCAGGTCGACGATTAACGGCGCCGGCTTGTTGAGCTTCCAGTTTCCAACAACCTTGATTTCTAATGCCATCTTCCCCGAAAGGCTTTTGGAACTTTCAGGAAGCTGGCCGATTAAGATCTGATAGTTGTCACCGGTCTTTATGACCTTTAGCCCGCTTGCGGTCTCGGCCCGGCAAGCGCCAAGAAAGGCCAGGAGTGAAAAACAAAGAACGATGCCGTAGCTTCTGCTCATGTTCAACCTCTCCAAACGATCGACGTTGTTGCCGTAAATGAAATTCACCACAACTCACCTGTCAAGAACGGGTTACTTTGCCGCTCGACCCCCACCGTGGTAGCCGGACCGTGCCCCGGGTAGAGGCGCGTCTCGTCCGGGTGGCTGAATATTTTTTCACGGACCATCTTCACCAGCGTATTCATCGAACCGCCGGGCAGGTCCGTGCGGCCGACCGAACCCTGGAAAACCAGATCGCCTACCAGGATCTTTCCCTCGCCCTCGATCACCAGTGATATGCTCCCGGGCGAGTGGCCCGGTGTGTGCAGCACGTTCAGTCTGATAGCCCCAGCCTCGATGACGTCCCCCTCATCGATAGTCTCGTCGGCCGCCGGAGAGTTATCGATGCTGATGCCGAATATCCGGCCCTGTCCAGCGAGCTGTGTCAACATGGGCGCCTCGGCCTGGTGAATCAGAATATCGGCGCCTGTTTGCTTCTTCAGATCTTTGTTGCCGCCGACGTGATCGAAGTGGGAATGCGTATTGACGATGTGCTTACACTGCAGCCCGTTCCTTTCAAGGGCACTGATGATGGCACCCACATGTCCGCCGGGATCCACAACGACAGCCTGTTTACTCTCGGAATCGCCGACAATGTAGCAATTCGTCATGAGCGGTCCGGTCTCGAGTTGATCGAACACCAGCAATTCCGCCTCCTTTTCTCCCCGCCGCAGGACTGGCAAAGATTAACCCGACCCGCCGCCAAGGTCAACGACGTTCCAACTGATCCAATTAATATGTTACAATCTGTGACCTGAAAAAACACTTGTTGAGCGAGGTTCCGGGATGTCCCACTACCCACGAATTATCTTTCTCTTTTCGCTCGCTTGCCTGTCGTTCGGCTGGGGCTGTGGAGGTGCTACGGGAGGCGACAATCGCCCGGGCCTTGCACTTTCCGGCTTCGGGGTCTTTGTGGATACACAAGCAGTCAATATCACGCTCGAACATGATGGTCTTGTTCTGGTTGCCATCGAGCGGGACGGGCTGCAACTCGGACGTGTCGACAGCATCGACGACAACGTCAACTACGATCCCTGGCCGCTCCTGGCAGGCGGGGGTCTTGCCGACTACACGCCGCCTGCGGGACTGCGCTGGCTGGACCTGTCCGCGATCGAAGTAAACAATAGTAATGAGAAATCGCTCGATCTGAACTTGCTCTTCGAGCGCGGCGTGCGAGCCGAGCTGAAGATCGAGTTGGTCTCGGCGGGCAGCTACCGCCTGACATGGACGCCAAGTGACGAGGGAGAGCCAATCGCCTACTTCAGGATTCGGGCACGCATCGATTCCCAGGAAGGTCTATACGGCCTGGGCGGTTTTCTCGATCAGCTCAACAACCGCGGAAAGCTGAGAGCGATGCAGACCGAACTGGATCTCGACACCGAGAGCGGTTACAACGAGGCCCACATTCCGATCCCGCTGGTAATCGGCACCCGCGGCTGGGGATTGTTTGTAGAAAGCACCTACCCGGCCGTATTCGACGCCGCCTACTCAGAAGACAACCAGGTCACGGCGACCTTCGGAACCGGCGCAGCCTCGACTGACGGACTAGTTTTCCACCTTTTCGCAGACAGCGTCCCACTTGACATTACCCGCCATTATTTCGATGTCACCGGCTACCCTGCCCTGCCGGCTCGCTGGGCGCTGGGGCCGCTGGTATGGCGCGATGAAAACGACGACCAGGCCCAGGTGGAAAACGACCTGGACACAATGCGTGAACTGGATTTGGCGACCAATGCCATCTGGATCGATCGCCCTTATGCCTCCGGCGTCAACTCCTTCGACTTCGATCCGGCGAAGTTCCCGGATCCCCAGTCGATGATATCATCCGCGCACGATCTGGGCTTCAGATTGGGTCTGTGGCATACGCCATACCTGGACGAGAACGATTCGGCCACCGCAAGTCTGCATGACGAGGCAGAGTCAAAGGGGTACTTCCCGCCGCGGCTTGGACTGGTGGTCAACGGTTGGTCGGCTCCGATCGATTTCAGCAACCCGGATGCCTTCGCCTGGTGGCAGGATCTCATACGGCGCTACACGGACATGGGTATTGAGGGTTTCAAGCTGGACTATGCAGAGGATGTAGTGGTCGGTATTCTCGGGGCCCGTAACAAGTGGGAGTTCGCGGACGGTTCCGACGAACGTACCATGCACGCTGTCTATCAGCTCTTGTACCATCGCGTTTACGCTCAGACTCTGCCGTCAACCGGGGGATTTCTGCTGTGCCGGGCCGCCAGTTACGGCGACCAGCTCAACGGCAGCATCATCTGGCCCGGCGACTTGGATGCCAATATGGCAAACCATGGTGATACCTGCCCCGACGGCGACAAGGAATACGTTGCTGTCGGCGGCCTGCCTGCCTCGGTGATCTACGGTCTTTCGCTGGGGCCGTCGGGGTTCCCGTTTTACGGGGCGGACACCGGCGGCTACCGCCACTCGCCTCCCGATAAGGAGACCTTCACCCGCTGGTTCGAGCAAACGGCCCTGTCTTCGGTGATGCAGATCGGAACCAGCACCAACGATGTCGCCTGGGAGCCAACAGCGGAGAACGGCTTCGATGCCGAGATGCTCGACTGGTACCGGCTCTACACTCGCTTGCACCTCAGATTATGGCCCTACGAATGGAGCCTGGCTGCGAAAATTTCCGAAACCGGCCGGCCAATCCAGCGCCCGCTGGGGCTGGCTTGTCCCGGATTGGGCGTCCACCCGGATGATGTCTATCTTTTCGGTCCCGACCTGCTGGTGGCGCCTGTTGTAAAACGCGGCGAGCGCCAGAAAGTGGTTGTCTTCCCCCCCGGCATCTGGCTCGATTGGTGGAACGACGAGAATTACCAGGGAGAAACCCCCCAGACGGTTGATGCTCCGTTGGAAACGTTACCGCTCTACCAGCGCTCGGGCTCGATCATCCCCATGCTTCGGCCGAGCATCGATACACTTGCTCCGACGAATCAACCCGAGCGGGTTGATTCCTACGCAACCTCACCCGGCATCCTCTGGGCCCGTGTGGCCCCGGGAGCGGCATCGAGTTTCACACTCTTTGATGGAACCAAACTCAGCCAGGAAGGTTCGAGCAATTTGCTGTTTCTCGGCGCCAGTTCCGGCGACGAATTTGGGCAGGGCTTCATGTTCGAGGTCACAAACTTCAGGCATCGCGAGCCGTCAGTCGTTACCGATAACGGTACCAAGCTTTCTAAAAGCACGAGTCTCGACGAACTGGAATTGTCCCCGGCCGGCTGGTATCTTGACAACAATGCGGCCGGCAGACTGTATGTCAAAGTAACAGCCGGAGAGCATACTATCGAGATCGAGCGAATATGACCCGGTTTATAGAATAGCAGAGAAAGGATTACTACCATGGCCGACGAAGAGTTGACCGCAAGCGAGAAGAAAGAGCTTCTCGATGTTGCCCGCCAGACCATCTCGCACAAGCTGCAACACGGAAATTTCGAGCAGGCGGTTGCCTCGAGTCCGGCCCTGTCTCGTCCATGCGGCGCCTTCGTCACGCTGCACGAGCACGGCAACTTGCGCGGCTGTATAGGCACTTTTCAAAGTAATCGCCCGCTGGTCAACACGGTACAGGAGATGGCTGTATCGGCCGCCGAGCGCGATCCTCGCTTTCCTTCCCTGCGCCCGGACGAGCTCGAATCTGTCGATATAGAGATCTCAGCGCTCTCGCCATTACGCCAAATCGATGACGTCAGCGAAATAGAAGTCGGCCGCCACGGAATCTACATAACGCGTGGGTATTATTCCGGCGTGCTCCTTCCTCAGGTTGCAACCGAGTACGGCTGGGATCGCGAGACTTTCCTGCAGCACACTTGTCAAAAGGCAGGCCTGCCGCCCGAGGCCTGGAAAGAAGCGGACACAAAAATAGAGATATTCGACGCCCAGGTCTTCGGAGAAAAAAAATCCTGATCTCAATCCTTGGCCGGCTCGCGCTTGGCGAAAGCTCTCGGTTTTAGCCCGTCGGGCAAGAACTTATAGAGCAATGGCAGTAAAACCATTCCGCCCGGGAGCGCGAATATTGCCAGCGAGGGTATGGTCTTCAGAATATCGGCCAGCTTGCGGGCCATCTCCTTGCGTTCACTCTGAGAAAGTTTTTCGCCCGAGCTTGCGCGATAAAGCAGATCGGCCAGATCCTTGGTATCTTTTATCTGACCTACTATCATTCCCAGGTTCTCCGAGATCGCTCTTTGCAGTCTGCCGGCCATGCGCTGGCGGTAGTAGCTTACGGCTGAGCCAACCGTGAATACGTCGAGATAGTCTTTATGAAGCTCGTAGAACTCCATCACCTCTGCTTCCAGCTGAGCCAGATCCTGGCCGGAAACGCCCAGCCAACCGGCCAGATTTCCGATGTAGTCCGACTCCTCCCGGCTGACGTGACCGTCCAGCATTGCCCCCAGAATGACCTGCTCGAGGAGAAAATCGCGCGTGCGATCGTCCTCGACGGCGGAAGCAACCGCCAGCGGTTTGACCGGCCCCTTGAGGAGATCGAGCAGCTTTTTTCTCATTTTGCGAGATAACCCGGACGATTTGATTTGCCCGGCTACCACATGCTTCGAGCCTACTCCCAGATTGCGATCTGCAAGTGTCAATCCCAGCATGGCTCTGACCAAAAGCTCTCGCTCGCGATCGCCGAAATCAAGTACACGCTGGATGGCTTCAGGTATAAGGCCGCGCTCGAAATAGACGACCGCCAGTCTTCCCAGCGTCTTGGCTTCCACGTAGTTGAAGCTGTTGTGGATAGGCAGCCCCAGCAGCGGGTTGCCGGCCAGGTAGGCCCGGTTCATCAAGGCCTCACCGACTCGGGTGATCAATTTCTCGAGTTTGCGCGGCGGCGCACCGTCCTCCGACAATGACGGCAACAGGTCGTTGATGCTGCGCGCCAAATCGAAGCGCCGGCGTAAGAGCGCGAATATTACCAGCAGTTCAGCCACCCTGATGTTACCGCTGGTGCAGTGGGAGACGGCACAACCAATTTCCATGGCCAGGTCGGCCTCGATCTTCAGCAGAGCAAGAAACACTGCTCGCATCTGGGCAGAGCCTTTTTCGGTGTAGCGGGCAATCGTATCCTCTGAGGAAAGAGGCGTGCCGTAAACCACTCCCGTCTGACGCAGGCGATACTCGACCCAGCGCCGGATTTTTTCATCGAGATCGAGATCGGTGTTGTTACGCTCGAATTCTTCAAAGCGTGCGGAAGCCTCGCTATCGGAGAAAGCCCCGACGCAAGACACTAGAAACGCATACAGCCAACTTTTCTTCACTCGTCAGTCATACGTAAGCGACAGCCCGGCGTCAAGTATGTAAAAAGGCTACTACCGTTTGGGAATAACCATAACGGCCTGTGTTGTTGTATTAAGCGAGACAAATAATACTCGTTCTTGACAGCCGGGCGCTTGCGGACCAACATGTCCAGTAAGGAGGAAGCATGAAAAGAATGATTATTTCGGCTGTGGTGTTCACGTCTATGTTAGTTGCCGCCTGCGGCCCAAAGATGATTCCCGGACTGGATATCGAGGTTGCCGATACTCCGGATAACCGCGCCTTGCTTGGTCTGGTGGAGAAGTTTCAGCAGGCCTATGAAACCAAGGACGTCGACGCGCTTGTAGCCCTGGCCTCCCCCAAGTACTACGAGACCAGCGGTACTAGCAAGACGGACGATGACTACAACCTGGAGGGCCTGCGTACCCATTTCAGCGACCACTTCAAGATGCTCGAAAAAGTCACCTTGAACATCGGCCTGAAAGATATCAAGGTAGAAGGCAATACAGCGACCATCGACTACCACTTCCTGGCCCGCTACCAGATGAAGCTTCCTTCGGGCGAGCGCTGGCAGATCAAGGACGATGTCAACCGCATGAAGCTGGCCAAGGAAGACGGCAAGTGGAAGGTGCTTTCCGGGATGTGACCGCCAACATCTCAACAACTCAGCCACCCACGCCTCCCCCGGCGGCTTGCAATAGCGCCACTCTTTCGTGATATAGTGCCGCCAGGAACATGACAGAGCCGACCGGGGAGATATTTCATGGGCGATAGCAAGGACCTGCGCAACAGGGAGTTTGACGAGTTCGAGGGCTTCGTGACGTTGGAGAGCTTTCTCTCCAACGAGCAGCACATGCATCCCAGCTCGCGGGGATTCTTCGCAGACATTCTCAGGCGGATCGGTGTGGCATCCAAGATAATCGGATCGAAGGTGCAACGCGCCGGATTGGTCGACGTTCTGGGCAAACATGGCAAGGTCAATGTCCAGGGCGAAGAGCAGATGAAGCTGGACATTTTAGCCCAGGAAGTCATGATGAATACGCTAGGGTGGCTTCCGGCGGTGGCCGGGTTGGCTTCCGAGGAAGAAGAAGAGGTCATTCGCCTGCCCCCGCATCCAGACGAGAATGACACCTATGTGCTGCTGTTTGATCCGCTCGACGGCTCTTCCAACATCGACGCCAACGTCAGTATAGGCACAATTTTCTCAATACACCGGCGCGTTACCAAAGGGGGCGCCTGCGAACTGGTCGACTTTCTACAGCCCGGACGTAAGCAACTCGCCGCCGGTTACGTGGTCTATGGATCGAGTACCATGTTCGTCTACTCGACCGGCAACGGAGTACATGGATTCACCCTCGACCCCGAAGTCGGCGAGTACGTTCTTAGCCACCGCAACATCCGCTTTCCCGACAAGTGCCGTTGCTTTTCGGCCAACGACTCGAACTACGATGATTGGGACAAGCCCACGCGCAAGTTCGCCGATTACATTCGTTACGGAGACGATCCCAGATACGCCGGGACGTCGTCGCGCTACATCGGCTCGATGGTAGCCGACTTTCATCGCAACCTGCTCTACGGCGGCGTCTTCATATACCCGGCCGACACCAAGCACACAAACGGGAAGCTACGGCTGCTTTATGAGTGTTCACCGCTGGCCTGGCTGGCCGAACAGGCGGGAGGAGCGGCGACCACCGGCGACCGGAGCATTCTCGATGTCAAGCCCGAAGGGCTGCATCAACGCACACCAATCGTAATCGGCAACAAGCAGGAAGTCGAACTCTATGAAAAAATGGTGTCCGGGGGGTTACCTTAATACAAACTTGAATTTCTCATCGCAGATAAAGATCTCATCCCCTTCTTTAATCTTCATCTTTTCGATCTTCTCACCCTTGTACCAGGTACCGTTGGCGCTGCCGAGATCTTCGATATAGTACTCGCCCCGCTCGCGGGTGATTATTGCATGCTCTCTGGATACCTTGACTGAATTGATCACCAGGTCGCACTTGCTCGAACGCCCGATGATGTAGATATCTTTGTCTATTTTCTCAGTGTCGCCGTCCTCGTTGACGATATAGAGACCCTTGGAATCGGTCGGGCGCGGTGCGGGCCGCGGCGGCCGCTTTGGCCGGGCCGCCGGTGCGGGTTTTCGACCGGCTGCTTCTTTGGTGCGTCCCGGTGCGAATTTTTGCCCCGGCGGAGGCCGCCGCGTTGGGCGAGCCGATACAGCCGGTACTTCATCTCTTACTGGTGACGCCATTTCCTGGGCAACAGGAGCTATGTACCCAAGTTTGACCGCCATCTCGAACATAGCCTGGCCGACCAGACTATCAACCCGGTTACCCGAATCCTCGGCCATGCTGGAGTAAACATCCCATAGTGCCTGGCCGACGGAAACCTGGCGCGACCTCTCGGGCGAATTGGGCATCTCGCCTCCTGAAACAAAAATAGCGGGAACTCGTTGAAAATCTGGTCTTATCCCGCATTCGTGGTTGACTATAGCAACGCCCAAGATAGCTGTCAACTTTGTGTATCAATTACCTTGCTCTATAAGCGGGCCGCCTGTACCAGAAACGGTTTCGCCGTCCGGGACGTCTGAGACAAAGGAATTCTCGTTTGCCCATGGCTCTATAACCACATTCGAGCCCACGCGCAAACCGGCGGGCAAGCATACGCCCTTGCCAATAAGGCTCAGTCCCGCGGCATCGCATTTACCGTATTTTGCATTGGGTGCTGTCTTTCTCCCACCATCAATTATCGCCCCGGAGCACACGCGGGCCTCCTTGTCGATAATCGCCCGGCGCACTATAGCACCTTCGTCTATCCGGACACCGTCTAAGAGAATGGCTTCTTCAACTCTGGCGCCTCGAGCCACACGCACGCCCGAGAACAGGACGCTTTTGTATACGCTCCCATCGATCCGACAACCCGCCGGCACCCGGGTATCGCGCAATTTTGCGTGCGGACCGAACACGGAAGGCGGCCTGTCGCCCGGCCCGCTGTACTGGTCGCTGGTGCAGATCTCCCAGGCATCCAGGTCGAGCCCGCTTTCAGGATCGAGCGTGTCCATGCTGGCCTCGAAATAGGAAGACAGCGTACCGACATCACGCCAGTAACCATCGAAGCTATGTGCTACGAAATGCTTGCGGCCAAGCAGCGCCGGAATGACATCTTTGCCGAAATCCGTCCCCTTGCCTGATCCGACGATCTCCTGAAGGGCCTGGATGAGACAACGCCACTCGAATATATAGATGCCCATCGATGCCAGGCGGGTATCGGCAGCCGGCGGCTTTTCCTCGAAACGGGTAATGTTTCCGGCGGCGTCGGTCCAAACCATGCCGAAGCGTGAAACGTCCCGGGCTTCAACCTCGCGTACCGCGACGGTAACATCCGCCTTGCCCTCTACGTGTTTTTGCAGCATGGCGCTGTAATCCATACGATATACGTGATCTCCCGAAAGAACCAGAACCCTTTCGGGATGCAAAGGCCGCATGAAATCCATGCTCTGCCAGATAGCGTCAGCCGTGCCCCGGTACCAGTCCGAAGCCACCTGTCCCGTCCGGGGAGGCAGCATCCTTACACCACGCCTGTATCCGTGAAAGTTCCAGGGCTCGCCCGTGCCGATGTGCGACATCAGCGAGAGGGGCTGATACTGCGTCAACACTCCGACCCAGTCCAAGCCTGCATGCATGACGTTGCTAAGGGCCATGTCAATGATCCTGTAGCAACCGCCGAAGGGCACTGCGGGCTTGGAGCGATCGTGTACCAGCACTCCCAGACGCGTGCCGCCGCCGCCGGCCAACAACATCACCAGTGGTTTGCTCACTGCCGCTCCTTCACGCCGGTCGTGCCCGGCGCTACGACAGCGCCCGGGGCCACTCGCTCGCCTGCCGCAACTACGGCTCGCTTGCCGATCACGGTGATCTCTCCGTCGGAGTGCTCCTTTCGCCCTATGTGTGCGCCCTTTGCAACCTCAACTTCCTTGTCAAGGATCGCGCCATATACACTGGCATCCGGACCGACTGAGACCCCGTCCATCAGAACGCTTTCGTAAACATGCGCACCGCTTGCTATCTTCACGTTGGGCCCGATGACGCTGCGGGTAACTGACCCGGCGATCATCGATCCGCGGGCGACCGTCGCTTCAGAGCAGGCACAGCCGTCACGGAAGAGAGCCGGCGGCAGATCGCCCAGGCCGCGATACTGGCGCCGCGATCGGATACCCCAGGCATCGAGATCGATCAATGGTTCTTCTCCCAGCAAGTCCATGTTGGCCTGATGATATGCACCGAGCGAGCGGGTATAGTTCCAGTATCCGTCGTAGGTATATGCAAATGTATTATCGCCTTCTACCATGCGCGGGATAACCTCTGAGGAAAGATGAAACGAGGAGCCCTGCTGCTGATTCTCGGCCAAGCGCCTGACCAAGGCATCGGTCTTGAACATGTAGATCGTCAGCGAGGCCAGATTCGAAACTGGCCGGGCCGGTTTTTCCTGGTAGACCGTCACTTTAGAGTCGGGGCCCAATTCGGCGAAGCCGAAACGGCCGTGTCCCGAGTCCGGGTCGACCGCCTTGAGCGCCATGGTCAAGTCGGCCCCGGATTCGCGGTGCCGCATGATGAAGGGGCGCAGGTCCATGCCGTGAATGTGATCGCCCGACAAGACGAGCACATCGGAAGGCGCGTACCTTTCGATGTATGCCAGGTTTTGATAGAGCGCATCGGCCGTGCCCCGGTAACCTTGCACGTCGCCCTCGGCCTGATAGGGCGGCAGGATCTTCACTCCCCGACCCCGGCCGACCATGTCCCAGGGCTCTCCTATTCCCAGGTGATCGATCAACGAAGACGGCCGATAAAGGCCGATCACACCCACCCGCTCGATGTCGGCCCGCATCAGGCTGGTGAGAGCGAAGTCTACAATACGGTACTGGCCGCCGAAGGGCACCGCCGCCTTGGGGCGCAGCATGGTCAGCACCGAAAGCTCCTCGACCCGCCCACCGGCCAACACCAGCGCCAGAATGTTGCGCGTCATCAGCGGCTCCACCGTCTATGGTTGCAAAACAGAACCAGGGCGTTATCATAGGAACATCATGTTCTTGCGTCAAGCTTCGCTGCTGCTGCTGTTTTCCACGCTGGTGCTGAGTTGTAGTATCAACCAGGCCGAGTTGTACCGAAACTTGCCCGAGAGTGACAAGGAGCTTTACGATCGCTCGATGCAGTTCATGACCGAAAACCAGCAGGAGCGCTACCTGCTGCTTCACGACTCTGCGGCTCGGGCGAAGATGATTGAAGACCTGCACATTGCAGACCGTCTGGCCAAGTTCCCCGGTTACGTGCGTGACGCCATCATGGCCCAACGAGTTGTTCCCGGCATGGGGTTCGAACCGGTTATTTTGTCATGGGGCAAACCCGAAGAAATTGACCGGCGTGATGTCGACGGCGTACCGGCAGAGTGTTGGTTCTATTCCCGCGCGGAAGGCGACCGGATAGTTACCAAGAAAGTATTTTTCCTGAGAGGCCTGGTAACCGAGGTCTCTCCCTGAGTTGACAGGGCAACACTACCCCGACATAATGGGGTGCTTGGTTTTCTGGCAAATTTTACCTTCTGGGAGTCAATGCGATGATGAAGCGGCTAATTCTTTTTTTTGCGGCAACTTTCCTGGCACTGGGATTATTGATCATCGGCGGTGTTTATTCTTGCGGCGGCGGCAGTGACCTGGTCGACAAGGACGGCGACGGCTGGCTGCCCACGGCCGACTGTGACGACAGCAATTCCGCGGTTCATCCCCTGGCCGAGGAGATCCCCTATAACGATGTCGACGAGGATTGCGACGGGGTGGCGTCTTTCGATGCCGACAACGACGGCTACAACAAGGAAGGCACGACAGATCTGGAAGGAAACGTGGGCACCGATTGCGATGACGGCGACAGCACCATCCACCCCGATGCCCGCGAGATCCCCTACGACAACATCGATCAGGATTGCGACGGGCTCGAGGATGACGGCGACGGTGACGGCGACAACTACTCCAGCACGCTGGTCGGCGGAGACGACTGCTGTGATTCGGGCCTGGAGGCCTCGCTGGGCTGCACGCCTGCCAACGCGGCCGATATTCATCCCGGAGCCGCCGAGATATCGTATGACGGCATCGACCAGAATTGCGACGGGCTCGACTACGGCGGCGGCCCCGTCCAGGGAGACGACGACGGCGACGGCTTCGCCAAGGATTCGCTCCCCGGCGGCATAGATTGTGACGACAATGATCCGGATATCCACCCGGGAGCCCCTGAGCGCTGCAACTATCTCGACGACGACTGCGACGGCTTGACCGACGAAGACCTGATCGACCTGGACCATGACGGCTGCCCGGCTTGCCTTGATTGCGACGATTACGATCCGCAGCGGTTTCCCGGCACGGCCGACGTCCCCCACCTTGAAGTACCGTACAACGACATCGACGAGGATTGTGACGGCTTGGACATTACCGACGTGGACGGCGACGGACAGGACGCCATCGTAGCGGGCGGGCTCGACTGCAATGACAACGACCCGGAAATCTACGATGGGGCTCCCGAGCGCTGCAACCATATCGACGACGACTGCGACGGAGATACGGACGAGGATTTCATTCAGGATCATACCGACGGGGATCTAGACGGCTGGCTGGGCGGCGGCGACGGGGCTTGCCCCGACTGCAACGACGGCGACGCCAATATCAGCCCGGTTGCGAACGAGGTAACCAGCGACGGAATCGACAATGACTGTGACGACTTGACAGACGAGACCGACGCCGATTCAGACGGCTACCTGGTGACCCCGGCCCCGCCCAACCCGCAGGAGGTCGACTGCTGCGATGCGGGCACCGAGGTCGGTATTCCGGGCTGCGACCTGGCCAACCGGGCGGGCATCAACCCCGGCGCCACCGAGCTCGCCTATGACGGGATAGACCAGGATTGCGACGGAGCGGATCTGACCGACGTCGACGGTGACGGCCACGACGCCGTGGTGGCCGGCGGTGACGACTGCGACGACGCCAATCCCGAGGCATACCCAGGCCATGCTGAGGTTTGCTCCGATCCGGCCGACAACAACTGCGACGGCGTAATCAACGAGGACTGCGGCCCGGGAACAGGCGAAGAGGTCGTGATCGAAGCCGGCGCCTTCACCATGGGGCGCGACATCACGGAATCGGTCTGGAACCCCGATCAGCAG
>Ga0315535_1000047_pt1 | contig 67538 bp, 57 predicted proteins | sample SalMarSW160220MG_2_FD_203092 | JGI IMG/M metagenome (GOLD analysis project Ga0315535, IMG submission 203092) | Salt marsh sediment microbial communities from the Plum Island Ecosystem LTER, Massachusetts, United States - Salt Marsh Sediment SW1602-20 ... | reverse complement strand
GGGAAAACAAAGCTGATTGGAGGTGTTCTAACCCTGGTTGGAGGAGTTCTGGCTGTCATTCGGTTTAGAATGGGTGGTGCTGACAACCCTATTGAGCCTGAAACCTTTCAGGCCTTCAATCCCTTGTTTATTGTCACCCTCACCTTTGCCGTGATGGCCTTTTTTGCGATGTTGAACAGAAAGGGCATGGAACCCTCCACGCCTAAAAAGATAGGTATTGGAATGATTATCGCTGCCTTTGGTTTTGTGATTATGGTGATCGGATCAAGGTCTTTGATCTCTCCCCATGAACTCAATGGAATGCCTGTTCCTGACGCTTCAAGGATTACTCCTTATTGGCTGATGTCTTCTTATCTGATCCTCACCTTTGCCGAACTGTTCCTGAGTCCCATGGGACTTTCCTTTGTTTCCAAGGTGGCCCCGACGCGATTCCAGGGATTGATGCAGGGAGGATGGCTGTTGGCTACAGCGGTTGGGAACAAACTGCTGTTTATTGGAAGTTTCTTCTGGGAAAAAATCGAACTCTGGCAACTGTGGCTGATCTTTGTGGTCACCTGTCTGCTGTCAGCTGCTTTCATCTTCTCCATCGTAAAACGGCTGGAGCGCGCTACTCAGTAGCAAAGATATCCAGAACGTTGTCCAGGTTGCCGTCCGTAGTGGCGGGTGAGAGGTTCAGGATGTGGGCGATGATACCATACACTTCCACATTGGAGAAAGGGGGCCTGGTGTAACCTTTCCGAAAGGCAGGTCCTTCTGCCATGAAGATGGAATGCATGTTGGTAAAAGCGTTGTCATACCCGTGATTTCCTCCGGAATGGCCTGAACCGGGTAAGGTGCCGATGCTCCAAAAACTGTCAGCTACAGCTACGATTCCCGGGAAACGGGAACTGGTACCATAGTGAAAATGGGGGGGCATGTCCTCTGCCTGCCAGGCTGAAACGCCCTCTGCCCTGTTCAGATTGACAGTAACTGAATCCTCGAACCCATCGGCCGGATCGATCAGGTAAACAGGGTTCCCTCCAATGATATGATCGGTCCATGCTTCCTGCAGGTAGTCATGCAGATTGACATACCTCTCCGGTGTAACGGGCCCCATCCCATGGTCAGACACCACAATCAGGTTCACCCTGTCGCTGTATTCCAGTTTGGCAATCTCTTTGCGAAGATAGCCCAGCACCGAATCTACATAGGTGACTACCTTCCCGGTCTCGACATGTTCAGGACCGTAATCATGTCCGATTCCATCCGGCTCATCAAAATAGAGGGTAATGAGTCCGGGACGTTTCTTGACAGGCTTCTCCAGCCACTTAATCACCTGGTCCACCCTGTCCATGTAGGGTACACCTTCATCGTATTTCTTCCAGTATGTGGGATGCTTCCCCATGATGGGTGCCTCGCTGCCTACCCAGAAGAATGAAGCCGTTCTGATCCCCTGCAGTTCCGCAGTTACCCAGATGGGTTCCCCGAAGTAGGCATTTCTATTCTGAACCATATCCCGGTCACCAATCCGGAAGATCTTGACAAGATCGTTTGCATAAAAGCTGTTGTTGATGATCCCGTGGTGATCAGGATAGAGCCCGGTGGCCAGGGTATAATGGTTGGGGAAGGTTTTGGTGGGAAAAGAAGGGATAAGCTTTTCAGCTTTTACTCCGTTTTCAGCTAGCGCCTCAAAGTTCGGGGTATGGTACAAGTCGGTATAATCCCAGCGGAATGCGTCAAAGGAGACCAAAACAACATATGAATCCAGGGTTTCAGTCTCATTGCTTTTACAGGAATAAAAGGACAGAAAAAGCAGCAACAGCAATCCGTGCTTAAACAAGTTCATAAAGGAAGTAATTATCTGTCAGGATCGTAATGAAGGTATTTTTGACGCCCGTCATCCATGGGTTGAAAAAAATAGTTCCTCCGCGGCAGCTCCGGAACCTCTAACCTGCGGATGGACATATCAGGATGAAACTGGTAAAAACTGATCCGTGAATTTTCATATCCTCCGCTGGGGGATACCCTTGAAAAGTGGTATGAATCAAGTACAAGTTCCGGATGATAATCATCCAGGGAGAGGATGAACCTTGGACCGTATACCTTCAGGGCATTCACAAAGTACAGGGTCATATCATAGCCGGTGACCCCGTAATTAATCCCTTTTCTTGTCATTGCCCTGGGTTCGGCATAATAATGATCCCTGAATCTTCGGAGAAAATCATCCACTTTCGGATCCAGGTAATCCATCCAGAATGGATTGTAAAACATCAGGCTGAGTTCATGATAATACCTGTAGTCAATACTTGAAAACTCAGTCCAGTTAGATGTCCCAATCATTTCAATATCGAAATCTTTCAGCCGGTAGTAGAGCGAAGAAACCACACGGCTGGCCAGGGCTTCATTCCCCGTAGGTACGATGACCAGGTTCTTCCTGTCCTTTGAAAGTGAATGTATGATCTCATCTGTATGTTCAAGGGTCAGGACCAGCTCTTTAAAAATCACAGGCTCCTCAGGCCTGTAATCATCAAATCCGTCATAGATCATTTCCTGCAATAAAATGTGTTGTTCCATATCAAGGGAATCATCTTCCCTCACATACACGATGTTGTAGTTGTGTTTGGCTGCCACGAGTTTGGCCACTTCCCTGTATCCTGTTTCAAGGGAGGGGCTCAACTGGAACAGATAAGGATTGTCCCAGGCATAAACCATCTCATTGAAGAATGGAGTTACTATGGGGATCTTTTCCCTTTTGGCAAATTCGGCTACTAATTCCAGGTTGAAGGCATAAAAAGGGCCAAAGATCAGGTCCATCTTTTCCATATCAGGATTCTCCAGCAACAACAGGGTATGGTCTATGCTTTTCCTGGTATCATAAAACCTGACATCCAGTTTCATCCCGGTCTGTCTCATGGAATCAAGAGCCAGCAGGGAGCCCTGGAAAAACTCCAGGAACTGGACCGACTGAGGTATCTTCTGTTCCATGCGGAACCGTTCAATGATCCTGTTCCGCCGGGAAACCGATTCCACACTTTTGAGCAATGAGTCCAGTGGTTCAGATTTCTGAAAATCGAAAGGTACAAAGTATGCAATTCTGTATGTTCGTCGGCGGTTGTCATGACTGGCCATCAGTTCCTCATAAAAATAGGTCTCCGGGCCACCATCCGTGATAACGGAATCTACAGTGGTTTCAGGTGCCTGCATCTCCAGAAATTGGGGAATCCTGATCACCTGGCCTGTCTGGGGTCCGCCCCATCCGAGTTCCGGGTTTGCAGTTTTAATATCCTCCACATCCACTCCGTAGAACCTGGCAATGGAATAAAGGGTTTCCCGTTTTTTAACCTTATGGTAGGCGAATCCCTCTTCATTGTATGCAGGCTCCTGCCCCTTCCCGGGTTCTTCCTTCACAGCCTGAGGAATGATCAGTCGCTGACCCGGTTTCAAGGCTTCAGGCCTGACCTGGGAATTGGCCTCCCTTAAAGCCAGTTCGGTGATACCATACTGCCTGGAGATGCTGTAAAATGTCTCACCAGCCATGACTTTATGGGTATTCCTTTCATCGGGTTCCATTTCCTTATCAGATGTATCAATCTCCTCAGTAATGTTTGGTTCCACCGGGATTTTCAGTGCCTGACCAATCTGTATCCCGGATACAACACCAGGGTTTTCAATGGCAATCTCTCTTGGAGAAATGTGATATGCCTTTGAAATGGAAAAGAGCGTCTGTCCGGGTTTAACCACATGGATATAGTACACCTTTCCTTCAAGGATCACCTTGTTGACAGATCGCTCCACTTCAACAGGTTCCTGTGAGAAAGCCGCCATGGACAGAAGCATTCCCAGAAGCAGGCTGACCAAACGCTTATTTGGCGATAAAATCATTGATGTTTTTAAGAATCCGCTGTTCAATACTGCTTGTATCTGCTTTGGCAAAAGCCTCGCCTGTAATGTTCTCGAATAATTCAATGTAACGGTCGCTCACTTCCTTCACAAACGCATCAGGCATATCAGGAACGACCTGGCCTTCTTTCCCCTGGAATCCGTTGCTGATCAGCCACTGTCTTACGAACTCCTTTGAAAGCTGCTTCTGCTGCTCTCCGCTCTCCTGCCTCTCCTGGTATCCATCTGCATAGAAATAGCGGGATGAATCAGGCGTATGGATCTCATCAATCAGCATGACCTGGCCCTCTCTCTTTCCGAATTCATATTTGGTATCAACCAGAATCAGACCCATCTGGGCAGCCATCTCGGTACCCCGCCGGAAAAGTTTCCTGGTATAGTCCTCCAGCTTGAGGTACTCCGCCTGAGACACCAGTCCCGATGCCAGAATCTCCTCCCTGGAAATATCCTCATCATGACCCTCTTCCGCCTTGGTTGTTGGAGTTATGATCGGTTCAGGGAACCTGTCATGCTCTCTCAATCCTTCCGGTAAGGGAACACCACAAAGGGTTCGCTTTCCAGCCTTGTACTCCCTCCATGCATGGCCTGTGAGATAGCCCCTGATCACCATTTCAACTTTGTAGGGGACCGCCATATGACCCACAGTCACATTCGGATCGGGTGAGGCAATCTTCCAGTTGGGGACAATGTCTGAAGTGGCATCCAGAAACCTGGATGCAATCTGGTTCAATACCTGTCCCTTATAGGGAATCCCTTTCGGAAGGACCACATCAAATGCTGAGATTCTGTCTGACACAACCATGATCAGGTAGTCATCATTGATGTTGTACACGTCTCTGACTTTCCCGGTATACAGGCTAAGCTGACCCACCAGGTTAAACTTGGTACCCTTTAATGCATTGGCCATAACAACATGTTTTTATATTCTTATTACTTTCCCTTTTCTTTCTCTTTTTCCTTTTCTTCGGCTAAAGCCTTAGTTCCTCCGGTTGCCCTTTTCCCTTTCTCCTGTCTATGGTAAGCCTTTACAATAGACCTGACCAGACGGTGCCTGATAATGTCCCGCTCATCAAACTGAATTATCGATATCCCCTTTATTCCCTTCAGAATCCGCAAGGCCTGAACCAACCCGGATTCCATATGATTTGGCAGATCGATCTGCGTATCGTCACCGGTTACAATAAACCTGGCATCAGGCCCCATCCTTGTCAGAAACATTTTAAACTGGCTTGATGTGGCATTCTGGGCCTCATCCAGGATCACAAATGCGTGATCAAGGGTGCGGCCACGCATGTAAGCCAGTGGTGCTATCTGGATGGTTCCATCCTCGATGAACTGGATGAGTTTTTTTGCCGGAATCATGTCCCTCAGCGCATCATAGAGCGGTTGCAGATAAGGGTCCAGCTTTTCTTTAAAATCACCGGGAAGAAATCCCAGCTTTTCACCAGCTTCCACTGCAGGCCGTGTGAGAATGATCCGCTTCACCTCTTTCTCTTTCAGTGACCTTACAGCCATGGCAATAGCTGTATATGTTTTACCGGTTCCGGCAGGCCCAACGGCAATGAGCAGGTCGCTTGATTCCCCTTCATCCACCATGCGTTTCTGGTTCACAGTAATGGCCATGATCTTCCTGCCCCTTTCACCGTAAAGAAGTACATCTCCATCCGGTCCCGGTGCTTCCATTTTATGGTTTGCCGTACCAATAATCAACTCCTCCAGATCAACCAGATTAACGGAATTGAATTTGCGAAGGTACCTGATGACAAGATCAACCTTTTCCTCAAACTCTGCGAGCCTGTTTTCGTCTCCTGAAACCCTGATCTCATTGCCCCTGGAGACAATCTTCAGGTCCTCGAAAATTTCAATGAATTTATTAAAGCGGACATTGTTTACACCATAGAAGTCAACCGGATCAACACCCTCCAAATAGATCAGCTTTTCAGCCATAAATTAAATTATAATCACTAATTTTGGAACCACAAATTAAGCTGTTTTTTTCAACATTCCAATAAGAAAATCCCTGCCGGAATCCCATGGACATTATCACCCTTACGTCCGACTGGAACGATGATGATTATTATGTGGCATCCATCAAAGGGAAACTGCTTACACACTGTCCGGAAATCAGAATTATTGATATCAGCCACCAGGTTACTCCCTTTAATTCAGCTCATGCAGCTTTCCTGGTTCGTAACAGCTACCCCAGTTTTCCTGAAGGAACCATCCATATCATCGCCGTGAACGCTGAACCGGAGAAGGGCGGCCAGTTGCTTGCAGCACAAATGGCGGGTCAGTATTTTCTTTGTGCAGACAACGGCATACTTGGATTGCTGGGGGGGCCGGAGCCTGGTCTGGTCATCAGGATCACGGAGAAGCCCGAAAACGGTTCATCCAGTTTTATCTCCATGGCCATCCTGGCCGAAGTGGCCTGCAAACTGGCTGGCGGGACACCACTGAAGGAGCTGGGAACTGCCACCACCACATATGACAGGCGGGTCCCTCTTCGTCCGACCATCGAGGATCTTGCCATCACCGGAAGGGTGATCCATATCGACTCCTACCGGAATGCAATAACCAACATTTCCAGGGAGTTCTTCGATCGTGTTGGAAAGGGGAAGCCTTTCAGGATTTTTGTGCAGAGCAAACATTATGTCCTGGACAAGATCAATATAAGGTACAATGAATCACCACCCGGTGACCTGCTTGCCATTTTCAATGCAGTAGGCCTCCTGGAAATTGCCATCCGGAATGGAAATGCAGCGGGTTTATTAAAGCTAACAAAAGACTCTACCGTCAGGGTTGAATTTAAAGAAGGATAAGATGCATAGCAAAGAGGAAAAACTGGAAGCTTTTGGACAGTTGCTGGAGATCATGGACGAATTGAGGGAAAAGTGTCCCTGGGACCGGGAACAGACCCTGGACAGCCTGAGAAACCTCACCATTGAAGAAACCTATGAACTTGCAGATGCCATCATGGATCAGGACCTGAATGAGATCAGGAAAGAACTGGGTGACCTGTTGCTGCATGTGGTTTTTTATTCGAAAATAGGATCAGAAAAGGAGGCATTTGATATAGCCGATGTGCTTGACGGGATCAACAAGAAACTGGTTTTCCGGCACCCGCATGTCTTTGGGGACCGCAAAGTGAAGGATTCAATGGAGGTTATTGAAAACTGGGAAGAGCTGAAAATGAAGGAGGGAAACCGCTCCGTATTGGCCGGAGTGCCTGTTTCATTGCCTGCCATGATCAAGTCTCACAGGATCCAGGATAAGGTGCGCGCCGTAGGATTTGACTGGGACCGGCGCGAACAGGTCTGGGATAAAGTGGCAGAGGAGATCAACGAAGTAAAGCATGAAGTGATCAATGGCAGCGAACAGTCAAAGATCGAAGATGAAATCGGTGACCTGCTCTTCTCCATAGTTAACGCCGCCAGGCTTTACGATGTTGAACCGGAAACAGCCCTTGAACGAACCAACCGGAAATTCATCAGGCGATTCAAATACCTTGAGAAAAAAGCACTTGATTCGGGAAGATCACTCAAGGAGATGAGCCTCCAGGAGATGGAGGCCATCTGGCAGGAGGCCAAGTCTATGTAACGGTTTTTCAGGATTTGTCTTCCGGAGACTCCTTTTCCGGAGACTCCTTTTTCGGAGACTCCTTTTTCGGAGACTCCTTTTTCGGAGATTCTTTTTTCGTTGTGTCTCCTTCTGACGAAGCTTCTTCCCCTTCCACTTCCTTGTCAATTACCTCCAGCAGTCCATGGCTATGAAGCTGATTGTACCACTGAAATACTTTCTTGATATCGGAAGCATAGACCCTTTCATCGTCGTACTCAGGAACAAGTTCCTCGAAAATTGCCTTCAACTCACTGGCTGGGGCTTTATGGGAAATCGTTTCTTTGCCTTCACCTCTTTCATGAATCATCATGAAGATGTCAGCCAGGGGTACCTCTTCCTCCAGGGTGAAGATTGCAATGTCATCCAGTGAACTGACACGGGCAGTGGCCGGTGCAACATGCCGCTTTTGATCATCTATGGATTCAACCACAATTCCGTTGCGGGCCTGGGCAATAAATTTGTATAATCCCCCTTTTCCGGAGATGGATAAAATGTCTTTTAGTTTGATCGTCTTCATATGATTATTAAAGCTGATGCAAATATAGCACTTCTAGTTGATTCCTCGCTGGTTCCTGATCTGATCGTAGGCTTCCTTTACTTTCCGGAATTTTTCATGGGCCACCTTTTTAAAATCCTCCCCCAGGTGGCTTACCTTATCGGGATGGTATTTCATGGCCATCCGACGGTATGCTTTTTTCACTTCTTCATCCGATGCAGTGGGTTCAACCTCCAGAATTTTATAGGAAGCATCCGTCTGGCTTACAAACATGGCCCGGATGCTCTGAAAATCAGAGTCTGAAATGCTCATGAAACCTGAAATACGCTGGATCACATTATTTTCGGAATCGCTGACCGATCCATCAGCTGATGCAATGCCAAAAAGAAAGTGCAGCATTTCCAGCCTGTAGGAATAATCAAGTTTTTGAGCCAGCTGTTGGGTTACATCCTTGAGCGGTATCTCCTGTTTGAGGATATCCCTGAGCATCACCAGTGCTTCCGATGCAGTGTCCTCACCAAACCGTGAGGTAAAATATCGCTTCACATAGTCAAGTTCGCTTTTCATAACCCTGCCGTCAGCTTTCATAACCGCTGCAATAAGCACAATCAGTGAGGCCGCATAATCACCTCTCAGCGTCCGGCTCCGAACATCCCTTGCCTGACCAGTGGTTGCATTTGTTCCTGAATCGAATATGGAGCCAACAGCCAGGCCCAGGATGCCTCCAATGGGACCTCCAAGTGCCCAGCCAAGACCCAGTCCAACCCATTTTCCGAATTTTGTCATAATCTAAGCTTTACTTTTTAATATTCCCTCGTGCAATGCGACCACCTGTGGTACCAGCATCTGACGCTCATCATTGATGATGATCTCATCTGCCAGGATCCGCTTCTGCTCTTCATCCATCTGGTGCATCATGCGTCTTTTTACATCCTCTGCTGTAACGGCATCCCGATTCATTACCCGTTTGATTCTCAACTCATATGGTGCATAAACCAGTACTGTTTTGTCAATCATGCGATTCGCCCCGCTCTCAAACAGGATGGCAGCCTCCTCAACAACATAGGGGACATCGACCCATCCTGAGACCCAATTGCAATAGTCTTCCCTCACCACAGGATGTACCAGCTTGTTTAACTGTTCAAGCAAATCCCTGTTCCCGAAAACCATGTTACCAACGAGCGTTCTATTCAGTATACCATCCCTGTAGGCCTCTTTCCCAAGAAGACCTTCGATGCTCACTTTTAATACGGGATCCTTATTCATGATCCTTCTGGCTTCCATGTCTGCATGATACACCGGAATCCCAAGAACCTCTAGTACGCTGCAAACCAATGTTTTACCACTGCCAATCCCCCCTGTAATTCCAACCTGGTACATCACTTTCTGGAAATGAGGAACTCAACTGATTTGGGGTAATACTCAAAACCCAGCACATATAAAGGGATATTGCTAAGACCTACATCAAGCTCCTTGGTCCTGTCATCCACTGACGAATAATCAACTACGGCACGAAACAAGTTTTTATCCATCCGGTCATATTTGCTTAATCCCACCTTACAGGTAAGCTTGATTTCGTCAGGGAAAGTCTGAATGGAGAGGCTGTCGGGCAGATTGAGTACTTCAATGGGAATGTAGAGCTGGACTTCCGTATATCTCTCCAGTTCAATGGAACAAACCACTTTTGAGACACCATACTCCAGATCGTGCGGCAAGTCCAGTTTCACCTTGTTGCTGTAATTCTTTGTAAGGAGTCCCAGGTCGGTTTTAACTGTGGAAATATACTTCAGCGTATCAAGGACCACATCAGGACCTGTAACCACAACGGAATCGGGTTCCAGATGAATCCCATCCCTGGTGGTAAACTGTTTATCCACCTCAAAAACGAATTCAGGTTTGATGGGTAAAATCCTGGTCACTCTTCTTGCAAATTGGAAATGAAGTGTATCAGGTTTTATCTCCAGCAGCTGAAGTTCTGATGGTAGCTGCCTTGATACCTGGTCTTTCAGATACCGGGTCTGAATATAAGCCCTGCTGCTGTCCTGCCCGGGCCTGTTCATTGTGAAGGCAGATACTTTGAAACTTATAGGGACCGGTTTCCTGAACGTTTTGTACCTCAGCAAGGCATAACCATTCGCATTGATGCTGAGATCAAGATACGCTGGCAATTCCCCCACCAGGACCCTCTTCTCAGGAAAATCTGTATAGACAAGTGGATATTCAATAACTGAAGTATAATTCTTACTCAGGGCATTGAGCAGCCAGATAAATACAGATATCAGAAGGAAGACAGAAAACAACAGAATCTTTTTCCTGAATTGTAGTTTCTGTCCTTCAGATACTCTGGGCCAGTTCTGAAGGAAACCGTTTTCCACGACAATGGTTTAGTTCTATTTTTTCGCTGGTGCAGGCTGGTCACCCGGATCAGCTGTTACAGCGGCCTTATCCACCTTGACAAGCACATTGTCTGCAATCTCAAGGGTAACAGTCCGCTCTTTCACATCGGTAATCTTGCCATAAATACCGCCTGTAGTAGCTACCTTATCACCCTTTTTCAATGCATTTCTGAAATTGGTCGCTTCTTTTTGCTTTTTCACCTGTGGACGTATCATAAAAAAATAGAAAACAACAATGATCAAAAGCAAGAAGATCAGTGATTGCATACCAGCTCCACCTGGTTTTGCAGGCGCTCCTGCAGCTAATACTTGAAATAAGAAACTCATACTCTGAAAATTAAATTATAGGTTATACAATTAACTATTATCTATTAACTATTATCTATTCCCTTCATCAATCATTGTTCCAAAACCAAATATCTGTCATTTTGTCCATTCTACTCATTCTCCCCAATCAATCCCCTGCCCTTCTTCTGTACTTTTTTCTCCTCCTTTAACTGAACAACCACCTTGTCAAGCACACCATTGATAAAGACATTGCTTTTGGATGTGCTGTAGTATTTTGAAATCTCCAGGTATTCATTGAGAGTCACCTTTGTTGGAATGGATGGGAAAGCCACAAGCTCGGCAATGGCCATCTGCATGATCAATATATCCATGAAAGCGATCCTTTCCAGATCCCAATTCCTTGTATTCTGCTTCACATATTCCACATATTCATCCCTGTGAAGGATGGTTTGCCTGAACAATTTAATCACATACTCCCGGTCCTCTTCATTCTTGTATAATTCCATCAGACGTTTTTCCGGGCCGTCTTCTTCCTTAAATTTCTTAATGGTTTTGACGATCATACTGGTAATAAACTCCAGGTCATCATTCCAGTATATGCTTTGTTCCTCCAGGATGGATGAGAGCAATTCACTGGGAAAAATCACATGGGTATACAAATGAGTAACCATCTTCTTATCTTCTGCATATCCGCTCTCCCCGGCACTCATGTAGGAAGCATATGCTTCGCTTTCCATCATCCTGGCATAGATCTCTTTCACCAGTTCAGGATGGTTGGCCCAGTTCAGTTTGTGCTGGTCCACAAACCTGAGGAGCTGCTCATTATTTCTCAACTGATGAACCAGACCATTGTCAATAAAACGTGTATTGGGATGAAGGTCTTCCTGGGTGGGAATGCGTTTATTACGGGCTATCTCAATTCTTGATTCGGAATAGAGGACCACATCAATAACCAGTAATAGCAGGTAGTTGTAAAGCTCAAATGCTTTTTCAATGTTAAAATGCAGTTCCTTCTCGGAACGGCTCATCTCCTCTCTGCCTGCCTTGTAATAAGCATAGAGCGTCTGCAGTGCTTTTATGCGTAATTGTCTCCTGCTGATCATTTGTTAAAGAACCATTCCCTGTAAGATTAAACGATGCAAATTTACACTAAATTTCCATCTATGAAACATCTGTTCACCAGCAAGTTTAGCTCCCGACTAAAATGAACGAAAATTTGAATATGTTTAAAATATTTTACACTTTTGAAGTGGTACATAGCAAACCCTAACTAAAACTGTAGTAATGAATGACGATGGTAATGTTAAATCTGAGGAGCTTGTAACGGAAGCAGCAGAACGGGAGGAGATCCATTCTAAAGCTGTTAGGGCCGGGAAAAGAACCTATTTTTTCGATGTCAAGGCTACGCGGCGCAACGACTATTATCTCACCATCACCGAAAGCAAAAAGCGGTTCAGCCGCGATGGGAAATTCTTTTACGAGAAACACAAGCTGTTTCTCTATAAAGAGGATTTTGATAAATTTGCTGACAGCCTGACTGAGATCATTGAATTTATTCGTGAGGCGAATCCGCAAATCATTGATAATGATGTATTTACGGATTCTAATCGTGAAATTACGAGCAGTACCGAGAAGGAAACTGTAGAGGCAGAAAAGGACTTTACCAATGTTGAATTTGAAGACCTGGGCGACGAATCAGCCTAGTCCTCTTTCGAATTACGTTCCAGGAATTCTTTTATCTCCGTGAAGGAGAGGATTTTTACGTTGGTGACAATAAAATCATCCTCTAAAAAATCACCATACTTATTGCACTCGTTTATAGCCTCCTGGAATACCATTTTCAGGGAACAGGTCATGGGCAACAACAACAGGATGGTGGCCATATACTCCGAATAGCTGATCTCTTCCACCTCAGCACTGCATTTCCGCAATATATAATCAAATTCGTTGAAAATCACCTTTTTCTGGGTCGGGTTCAACTCAGTTCCGTCCTTTGAAACAAGGACGACAAAATACCTGAGCTTCTCCTCTTTGCCACCCAGACCGGTGGAAATAAACACCTGGTTTTCTTCAAGAAACTTGCTCTCCAGCAGCATTCTGCTTTCATTCTGCGCCAGCAGGGCCCAATCTCTCATCTCACCAGAAGCCTTGTGGACAAAGGCCTCAATTATCCTGTAGCATAACACTTTATCAATGGTCGCTAACCTGGCCAGAATCTCTTTTTTTACCTGATCCGTATATCCCGGTTCTTCCAGATATTTGGCCTGCTCAAGGGCCCACTTCTCACCCACCTGGTCCCGCTGCCTAATGGAGCATTCATAGAACTCCACCTGGAGATCCATATCTATCTGTTCTTCCAGTATCTTCAGGCTCCCCGGACTACCTCCAAGAATTTCCTGAATCTTTTCATACAGGTTCTCATGCTCCTCCATCTGTCAGAACCATTTCTAATCAATGTACGATTTTTTTATTTAATTTTCCGAAAATTCAGACCTTGGAAAGAACCCAAACCATACAACAAAAAGTGGATGATGCCTCCACCGGGTTCAGCATTTCCATTGAAAACATCCTGCAGGTTGGCTTCAACCATTTCCGAAAGGCTCCCGGGATATTCATTCTGTACAGCATCATTGTCACGATTGCCATGTCCAACCCGGTCAGCGGGTTGCTGATTGGAGGACCGGTCATTGCAGGATACTATATTGTGATCCGCCACTTGAAAGATCAGCCTTCAGAAGGGGGTTCGGGTTTCTTCAGGAGTTTTAACAAATTTGTACCCCTTCTGCTCCTGAACCTGCTTATTTCGGTCACTGTTTTTCTGGGCTTTCTGCTTCTGATCATCCCTGGCATCTATTTTTCTGTCAGTTATATGTTTTCCCATCTTTTCGTCTGGTTCTTTGATGTGGAACCTTCAGAAGCCACCCGTTTAAGCAGGAAAATGGTATCCGGAAACTTCACCCAGATCCTCTGGCTCAGTCTGATCCTGTCAGGAATCAATTTATTGGGAGCTCTGACTTTCGGAATTGGCCTCCTGCTTACCATCCCCTTTTCAGCCTGCGTGGTCTATGCAGTATTCGAAGACGTTATCGGTATCCCCTAATTTTATGCCATGGACATAACACTCGCCATTCTTGGAATGATTCTGGTCTTGATCGGCTTTTTTGGTAGTTTTCTTCCGGTCATCCCGGGTCCGCCAATTAGCTGGGCCGGATTCCTGTTGCTGAAATGGACCGGCTACATAGAAGAGAACCTGGAGGGCTATGGCAAGGTTCTGTGGATCCTTCTCTTTTTCGTAGTCCTGGTAACCATCCTTGATTACGTGGTGCCCATCTGGGGAACCAAAAAATACGGAGGATCCAAACGGGGAGTCTGGGGAGCCACCATCGGAGTGATCGTGGGGCTGTTCTTCGGTCCCCTTGGAATCATCATTGGTCCGTTCCTGGGTGCCTATATCGGTGAGATTACCTCCGGAAAGAAAGAGGGCGAAGCCCTGAAAGCAGCATGGGGCTCTTTCGTTGGGTTTATGATGGGTGTGGGAATGAAATTTATGACCTGTGCAACCATATTGTTCTTCTTCCTCCGGCAGCTCTTTTTTCTTTAAATGCAGAGCATTTAAAGAAAAAAGAGCGAGGGGAAAGTTTAAAGTAGAAAGGGGAAAGAATACTTGTACCTTTTTCCTTTTACCTTGCCATATTGGTGGCTACCTTCCTAAGGTAGCCACCAATATGGCCTTGATCGTATGCAGCCGGTTTTCTGCCTCGTCGAATACGACAGAATGATCTGACTCAAAAACCTCTTCGGTGACCTCCAGGGCTTCAAGACCGAATTTCTGATAGATCTCCTCACCCACTTTGGTTTCCCTGTTGTGAAATGCCGGCAGGCAATGAAGAAATTTCACATCGGGATTGCCTGTGAGTTTGATCACCTGCATGTTCACCTGGTAAGGTTCAAGCAGTTTGATCCGTTCCGCCCAGACCTCCTTGGGCTCACCCATGGAGACCCATACATCGGTATAGAGGAAATCTGCATCCTTTACTGCACTTTTTACATCTGCAGAAATGGTGATCTTTCCACCGGTCTGTGCAGCAATTTCACGGCACTTTTCCACCAGGGATGAATCTGGCTGCAAAGATGAAGGAGCCGCTGCACGAAAGTCCATCCCCACCTTGGCTGCTCCGACCATCAATGAGTTGCCCACATTGTTATGTGCATCACCAAGGTAACAGAACTTCATCTCATTCAATGGTTTCCCTGAGTGTTCCATCATGGTCATAAAATCGGCCAGCACCTGGGTTGGGTGAAATTCATCCGTAAGACCGTTCCAAACGGGGACCCCGGCATATTCAGCAAGCTCTTCCACAATCGCCTGTCCGAAACCGCGGTACTCAATCCCATCATACATCCTTCCAAGCACCCTTGCCGTATCTTTCATGGACTCCTTATGGCCGATCTGTGAACCGGAAGGTCCGAGATAGGTAACACCCGCCCCCTGGTCCATTGCGGCCACCTCGAAAGCACACCTGGTGCGGGTGGAGGTCTTCTCAAAGATCAAAGCGATATTTTTGCTTTTCAGATTTTGTACTTCTGTCCCCGTTTTTTTTGCCTTTTTCAGGCTTGCGCTCAAATCCAGTAAACAGAGGATCTCTCCCGGTGTGTAATCGAGTAGTTTCAGAAAATGACGGTTGCGCAGATGATATGCCATATTTGTATCAAATTATAAAAGTCTAAAGTTAACTGATTATCTTATTTTTCGTATTCCATGGTGATTTTTGTACCATAGCTCCTGTCCTCCAGTTTGAAAGCTTCGGTGATCACACTCTTTTCACCTCCCTGTTTTATAAACTGAAGGCAGGCCCTGATCTTGGGTGCCATATCCCCTTCCCCGAACATCCCCTTTTCAAGCAAGGCCACTGTATCGCTATAATTCAAAAACTCCTTAACCTCCTGCCGGGGGGTATTATAATTGATATAAACATAAGGAACATCTGTCAGGATATAAAACTCATCCGCTTTGATACGGGCTCCCAGCAGCGCTGAAGCCAGGTCTTTGTCAATGACCGATTCAGAAGGCCTTATGCGGCCCTGGTCATCCCTATAGACGGGGATTCCACCTCCGCCGGCAGCTACCACAATGGCACCTGCCCTGGACAAGGACTCCACCACTTTTTCATTGATAATCTCCATGGGTGAGGGTGAAGGAACTACCCTTCTGTACCCACCGGCTCTTTTCTTTGACTCCTTAAAGATCCAACCTTTATCAGTTGCAATCCTTTCTGCCTCCACCTTATCATATATTCTTCCAACTTGTTTGGAAGGTGTGCCAAAGGCAGGATCATTCTCGTCAACGAGGGCCATGGTTACTAGGGTGATCACTTCCCTCCGGATCCCATGCTTATGTAAAACATTCCTCAGCATGCGTTCGATCATGTAACCAATCCCACCCTGGGAATCGGCCACACATATATCAAGGGGCATCTGGGGGATCTGGTATACACTTTCCCCGGCATCATTGCGCATGAGGATGTTGCCTACCTGAGGACCGTTTCCATGAGTGATCACCAGGTTGTACCCTTCCCTGATCAGGAAAACCAAATTTTCAAGCGTATCGGAAGTATTTTGCTCCTGCTCGTCAATGGTGCCCTGCTGATTATCCCTCAGCAATGCATTCCCGCCAAGTGCCACTACTGCCAGTTTGTTCATTTGAATATCTTTTTGCTTCATCCTACAAAACTAAATAATTCCGGAAGTGCCAATTCGGGTATGGACAAGCTGTTAAACATGATTGGAGTTGTTTTTCAATATGATCAGCTATGGATCAAGTCCATTGGTCAAAGGAAAAAATAACATCGGGTGAAATAAATAGATTTTTTTATTTTTGGTAAACTTAATTACCCGGACTGTGACCCGAAAAACCCTGTTCCTCTGCCTGTTTATACTTGTTACCCTTCTTACGGGGTGCAGGCGCGTTAAGGAACTCCCTGAAACCATGGATGCATATTATATTGAGTATGAGATCGAATACCTTGAAGACAGGGCTGGTGATATTCCTACAAAAATCCTTCCGGGAACCATGGATGCTTATTATACAAAATATTATGTACTCACCAGAATTAACGGATTCTTCAACCAGTTCACCCTGACACAGATCTCCGACCTGAAGCGAAAGAAAGTAACCACCTTGCTGAATTTTTTCGGCAACAAGGTCTATTATGTGGGGGAGACAGGTGAACTGCCCGCCGGTATTATCGAACCCGCTGGGATGAAAATCCAATTTACCGGAGAAACTTCCGTGATCGGAGGACTGCATTCAGAGAAAGTGGATGTGGAAACCGACCAGGAAAATTATAGCATATATTTCACAAAGGATTTCTCCGTGCGGAGGCCCAATATCAGTACACCGTATCGTATGGTGGATGATCCTCTGACTGATTTCAGGATACAATTAAGCCTTCTGAAGATGCATCTTTCATGCTCATCAATGGAGCTCAAAGCCGTTGAATCTGAAATCTTTACCGTTCCAGAGGAGTACAGGGCTGTGAGCAAGGCGGCCATGGAAGAGATTATCAACAGCCTGTTTACAAAAGATTAGCCACTAAAATCCCGTTATTATTACCTTAGAAGGTCAGCTCAACCCTTGATTGATGGCTAAAAATAAGAAGAAGAAAAGCAATCGCCTTGTAAGTTTTTTAAATTCCCTTGTAAGCTTTTTCCGGGACGACCGTTTCCGGTACGTTACGGGTATCATATTGCTGCTTGCTGCCATCTTCATGCTTCTTTCGTTTATCTCCTACCTGGTCCATTGGAAGACTGACCAGGATTTTGAATGGGCGAAGGTATTTTCAGGCCCTGAGATTAAAGTGAAGAACCAGGGAGGAAAAATGGGAGCCTGGCTGTCAAATCTTTTCATCAACAGATGGTTCGGTGTGTCCAGCTTTCTCTTTCCGGGCATCCTGATCATCTGGGCCATGGCCCTGTATAAAATCCGGTTACTGAATACATGGAGTGCTGTGAAGAACAGCCTGATTCTGATCATCCTTCTTTCAGTAACACTTGGTTTGCTGTTTAAGGATGGGAACGGCTTCCTGGGAAGCGGTCCCGGGGGACAGCATGGTTTCTTCATCAGCAGGTGGTTGCTGGCAAGCATTGGAACTGTGGGAACGTCGTTCCTGCTTTTGATAGGGTACATGGCCCTGTTGCTTTTTTCAACGGGATTTCTGGAATGGCTGCGCAAACGCAACATTCAAATTCCCTTGATCAGGAGCGGGAATGAGGATGGTGATCCCGGCAAAGATGGTTTGGCAGAAGAAACGGAAGGAATGATCATTACCGAAGAGGCAGTTTCCGAAGAGATTGCCCAACACGGTGAGGAACCCTTCGTGGTCTCCACCACCAGAAAGGCAGGAGATGAGAAGCAAGAGCTTGAAGGGAACAAGAACAATGTGGAGATGATGGTTGAAGATGTTTCGGGAATCAACCCCGAGGATTTCAATCCGGATGAGGGGGCCCTTGGAGAATATGATCCCACCCTGGACCTTGCCAAATTCCGTTTTCCGCCGCTGAGTCTTCTGAAAGATTACGACCGGGGGGATACCACGGTCACCAATGAGGAACTCATCTCAAACAAGAACCGTATTGTTGAAACACTGGGCAATTACAATATCAAGATCGATAAGATCAAAGCCACCATCGGTCCCACAGTAACCCTGTATGAGATTGTTCCTGCACCGGGTATCAGGATCTCAAAGATAAAAAACCTGGAGGATGACATTGCACTGAGCCTGTCGGCCCTCGGTATCAGGATCATTGCTCCCATACCCGGGAAAGGTACCATCGGCATAGAGGTTCCCAATCAGAATCCTCGGACCGTTTCCATGAAATCGATCCTGGCTTCCAAAAAATTCCAGGATTCCGAGATGGATCTGGCCATTGCCCTGGGTAAGACCATTTCCAATGAGACTTTCGTATTTGACCTGGCCAAGATGCCCCACCTGCTGGTTGCCGGAGCCACCGGCCAGGGAAAATCGGTGGGATTAAATGCCATTATCGCCTCCCTTTTATATAAAAAGCATCCGGCCCAGCTGAAGTTTGTGATGATCGATCCAAAAAAAGTGGAACTCTCTCTATACAGTAAGATTGAGAGACATTATCTGGCCAAATTACCCGAATCAGAGGAGGCCATCATTACAGATACCCAGCAGGTGATCCACACCCTGAACAGTCTTTGCGGCGAAATGGATGAGCGTTACAACCTGCTGAAAGCTGCACAGGTGCGTAACATCAAAGAGTACAATACCAAATTCATTAGCCGGAACCTCAATCCCAACAAGGGCCACCGTTATTTGCCCTTTGTGGTGGTGATTATTGATGAGTTTGCCGACCTGATTATGACAGCCGGACGAGAGATTGAACACCCCATAGCCAGACTGGCCCAGCTGGCCAGGGCCATCGGCATCCACCTGGTCATTGCCACCCAGCGTCCAACCACCAATATCATCACAGGAGTAATCAAAGCTAATTTTCCGGCCCGTATCGCTTTCCGGGTTGCGTCCGGGATCGATTCCAGGACCATCCTGGACGGACCAGGGGCAGATCAGCTGATCGGACGCGGTGACATGCTTTTCGTGAGTGGAAACGAACCCATCAGGCTTCAGTGTGCCTTTATCGATGGTCCTGAAATTGAGGAGATCACCGACTTCATAGGTGAGCAAAGGGGCTATCCAAGTGCCATGATGCTGACACCGGTGGAGGAAGAAGGTGGCGGGGTGATGGATGTGGATCTGGATAAAAGAGATGAGAAATTTGAAGAAGCTGCACATCTGGTGGTTCAGCACCAGCAGGGCTCCACTTCACTGATCCAGAGAAAGCTCTCACTGGGCTACAACCGGGCAGGCAGGATCGTGGACCAGCTGGAGGCTGCTGGCATCCTCGGACCTTTCGAAGGCAGCAAGGCGCGACAGGTTTTGGTCCAGGACGAATTCAGTTTGGAACAGATTTTGAAAGAACTATCCTAAAGAGAACTTCCGCCATGCATCGTTTCACCATACGAATCATCATTTTAATGGGCTTACTTGCCCTTCAACCGCTTCATGCCCAGGACGAAAGGGTTCACCCCTATTTACAGGCGGTCTCCGATCAGTTTAAGATGAATGAGGGATACCTGATTGAGATGGATTACTACCGCGATGACATCATGAGGGACACCCATGCCGAAGGAGAGGGTACCATCTGGATGAAGGGTTACAACTATAAGATCGTGGTTGATGAATATATCGTCTATTTTGACGGTGAGAAGCTCTATTCGCAGAATACAGATTCGGAGGAGGTCTATGTAAGCACCCCAGATCCCGATGATCCGGGTTATTTGCAGGCGGTCCCCTTGAAGATCATTAAAACATACCAGCAGGATTTCAAATACCAGTTCATGGGCGAAACACAGTTCCATGGCAAACAGAGGGTTGAGATCCAGCTCTATCCAAAGGATCTGACAGGACCCTATTCCATGCTAAAAATGTATATTCATCCCCATACCCTTAAACTGGAAGCATTTGTCCTGAAGCACAAGGAAGGTATCAATTACACCATGATCCTCACTTCGGTAACCGGCAATCAGAAACTTTCGGATGACACCTTCCGTTTTAACCAGGAGGCCTATCCTGATACAGAGGTAATTGAATTGCTCGACTAGATTCAATTACTTCGGATATTCGATTCTTGTGTGGTAAATATTCTGAAGCCTGTTTTTGAAAATCTCCTTTACAGCAGTGACATCTCCGTAAGTCAGGTCGGTATCGGAGAATTGCCCCTCCCTGGTCTGGTGCTCCACAATCCCTTCCACCAGTTCATGGATGGACTCAGGGCTGTACTGTTTTAAAGTTCTGGATGCAGCTTCCACTGAATCGGCTATCATCAACACGGAAGTCTCCTTGGAATAGGGTTTTGGCCCCGGATAGGTAAATTCAGCGACATTCACCTCCTCCGGATTGGAATTGAGAAAAGAGCGATAGAAATACTGTACGGTGCTGGTACCGTGATGGGTCCTGATAAAGTCAATAATGGGGCCAGGCAACTTATATTTCTTGCCGATCTCCTCCCCTTTGATTACGTGATCAATGATGATCCTTGCACTCGCCCTGAAATCCAGGTTATTGTGCGGATTAATCCCATCACGCTGGTTCTCAATAAAATATTCAGGAGTTTCCATCTTTCCAATGTCATGGTACATGGCCCCGGCCCTGACCAGCAGTGAATTCCCTCCTACCTTCAGGATGGCTTCCTCGGCCAGGCTGGCCACCTGCATGGAGTGCTGAAAGGTTCCGGGCGTCTTCGCTGCCAGCTTTCTTAAAAGAGGCTGGTTGGTATCTGAAAGTTCGAACAAAGTTGCATCTGAAAGGAATCCAAAAATCCTTTCAAAGAAAAATACCAGCGGGTAGATGGTGAGTACCAGCAGTCCGTTTCCAGCCAGCCACAATACATTGACCCAGTTGATCTGGGAAAGGTCACCCTCCTGCATCACCGAAAGGAGGATATAGATCACGGCATATGTGGCGAATATAAACGTGGCAGTATAGAAAAGGATTCCACGCTTGTAATAGGAGCGCATGCTGAACAATCCGACCAGGCCTGCAAGAAAATTCATCAACACAAACTGGTATGAGTTGGGAACCCAGAATCCCGCCAGCAAAAGGGTGATCATGTGTACAAACAAAGCGTACCTGATATCGAAGAATGTTTTCAGAAATATGGGAACCACCACAAAAGGGATCACATACACGCTGACTGCATCATTTGTAGCAGCAGCCATGGTAAGCCCAACCATGACCACGATAAGCCCAAGGGTAAATAAGGTTTGTCTTCTGCTGATGAGTATATCTTTCCTGAAATAGTAGATAAACCAGAAAAGGGCGAGAAAAACCAGTGTAATCAGTAAAAACTGCCCGGTATAGACCACCAGGTAGTTCTTGCCCACATTCGGATTGGATTCATACTCTTTTCGGAGGGACTCAATCACCTGAAAATTGGCGTTGGAAACCAGCTCGCCCCGTGCAATAATCCGTTGACCGGCCTGCACCATGCCCTTGGTCAGGGTCAGGTCTTCCAGGCTTGCCTGCCGCACCTTGCCGGTCATTTCCTCGTCATAAAAGAGGTTGGGCCGCAGGTAGTCGTTTAGGATCAAACGGTTCAACAGGTCAACTTCCCCGGGATTGACCTGCTTAATTTCCGCCATCAGATGCTCATATGCAGACCTTTCTGTGTAAAATTCCCTGTATCGCTGTTCCTCGGCCATGGTATTCCTGACCACCATCACCGAAAGCTGATCCAGTTCCAGACCATCCAGAACCGGGTGCCGCTCGATAATTCCCGTTTTATAAATATCTTCCAATACCCCGGAGATCGCATGGCCTGTCGCCGACAAGGAATCCCCATCGTAGACCCCATATCCCAAAGAATATAACAGATTGTTGTAGTCACTGTTGAAGGTGGCCACCATGTTGCTTCCCACAAGCGAATCGCTGAAGAAATAGAGTTTCGCATTCCGCTGCAGGCTGTCCCGCTCCCGCTGCACCTGCAACTCCGGTTTATAAATGGGAATATCGAAAGGAGCCACCAGGGTTTCGTGCATCCACGGTTTGTTCTTGGAATATTCATATTTGAATTTTCCTTCCCGCGGAAACATGAAGTAAACAAGCAAAATACTGACCAGGTATATAAGAACGATCTGGATTGTCTTCCAGAACCTGACAATGCCTTTGATCCAGTTCATGGGTTGAAAATAAGAGTTCTTTTTCACTTTTAACCCAACCCTTGCATTTTTGTTCGACCTTTGCCAAATTGCAGGAGTAAATCAGCGCAGCGCAAACCACATGACAAAAGGCATTTCACTACAGGGCTTTGTACCTGTCAGGCAGGAACCAAGCCACACCTCAGGAATGGTTTCTCAAATACTTTTTGGTGAAACCATCACCACTCTGGACACCAGGGGGACCTGGGTTCTGGTAAAGCTTGATTTCGATAAATCGGAAGGGTGGGTAAGCAGTGGATCCATACTGTCTGCAGAAGCGGAAGCTGGCCAAAGTACCAATTTCAAACTGGCGGTCCGGCCCACAGTATCTGTAATGGATCTGAACCGGGGCAGGCCCTTGATCCTGCCAGCAGGATCGGTATGGAATCATTCAGCAGGAGAAACGTGGATGGTTGGTGGAAGGCAATTTGAACTCCTTTCAGAAGAGGGATGGATGGATCCCGGAGCCGCCAATGATCCGGAGACGACCGGCACATTGTTGCTCTCGCTCCCCGGCATTCAGGGAGGTAGATGCGGTTTCGGATTTGATGCGCCGGGCCTCGTTCAATTCCTTTGCAGAACCCTTGGTGTAAATCTGCCCAGGGATTGTAAGGCCCAGGCTGATTCAGGCTTTCCTGTAAATTTCATTCATGAAGTGAAAAAGGGGGACCTGGTTTTTTTCGATAACCCGGAAGGTGAGATCATCCATGTGGGAATGGCTCTTGGACAGGGAAGGATCATCCATGCCTATGACCAGGTGAGAATCGATACATTGGATCACCAGGGCATCTTCAATGCCGAAACCAAAGGGTACACCCACCGGCTCAGGATCATTAAAAGATTGTAGCGATAATTTTTTGTAAATTTATCTTGAAATTTAAAGATGATGAAAAAACTCACAATCGCTTTCATCTGCATCTTTGCCGGTTCTGCCGTGATCTGTGCCCAGCATTCCACTGCCCGGGTGGAAAACGTCCGCACCCAGATGACTGGAAAATCCCTGGTAGTCCGGTATGACATTGTCAATTCCTCTTCAGACTCCCATCACCAGATCGATTTTGTGGTGGTTGATAACAAAGGAAATGCCATCTATCCTGATTCTGTCTCAGGAGATACAGGATCCCTGGTTTCTGCAGGAAAAGACAAAAAGATCGTGTGGGATATCTATAAGGAATTTGATGTGGTATACGGGGATTTCACCCCCACGCTGATCATTGATGCAGAGGACAACAGGAAACACTCCCATGGACCCGAATATGCCGCTTTGTCACTTCTGGTACCCGGATTGGGGGACTATTTTGTGGCCGATTCAAAACAATTGAGAATCAAGCCCTATTACAAAACTGCTGTTACTGCCGGAATCCTGGGATTGTCCTGGGCAGCCTACAGGAATCGAATTGCTATCCCGGCGGTGATCTCACCACCGGGATATTATTTATCGGTGGATGCCCCCCCGGGAGAGAAATACAAATATTTCCCGGACGGTTACATGGTGGAACCGGCCAGTACAGGATACTGGCTCTTTTGGAAAGATGCAGAGATTATCCTGGGTGTAGGCATCGCCTCATGGCTTTTCGATGTAATCTGGGTTGCCAGGAAAGGCGTCGTAAACAACCGCATATACCACAGTGTTTTGGACCATCTGGCCCTGATTCCTGCCAACCAGGGGCTCTTGCTGAGCTACAGAATCCAGTTTTAAAACAACCCCCACAATGATAAACATGAACAGATCTTTTTATTTTATTACAACCATTGCATTGTTAACTGCAGCAAATGTGACAGCACAGATAAGTGTTGAAGCGGGTCGAGGTAATTTAAATGTGAGTACCATGAACATGGAGCCAAATCAGGTAGATATCATTGATGGTGTGGCTACCATGCGCTATACCAATTCTGCTCCCGCACTGAACGGGTCGCCCTATCTCTACGATGAATTTAAGGATGGAACCATGACGGCGCTGGACGGGACTGTTGTACCGGGACTGAAATACAGGTATGATATATACGCAGACAAAATGCAGTTTATTCTGCAAGGGGATACTGCCACCATCAACAAACCACTGGCTCTTCGCTCGGTTGAACTTGGAGATCAGAAATTTGTGTATGAGGTGTACATGCTGGAAGCCGACAGGGTGGCAACCGGCTATTTTGAAGTTATTGAAGACAGTGAATACCTGACTGTTCTGTTCAAAAGGGAGATTGAGCTTGAACAGGACATCTATGTCTCCAATTACGGAGGTGGCGGAGGAACCAAAGAGTTCAGAATGAAAAATGTAAACAACTTTTATATAAAAGAAGGTCAATCAGCTGCCATCAAGATCAACAAGAAAAAGGATCTCCTGGATGTAATCACAGATCACAGGGACCAGGTCAGCCAATACATAAAAGAGAAGCGGCTATCCATCAAGAAAGCAGAGGATCTTCAGGCCATCGTAACCTATTACAACAGTCTGAAGGAATCAGCTTCTTAAAGCTTTTACAGGATCATTCCGGCACCCACCGTATTGTTGGTCGCCTCATCTATGATGATGATGCTTCCGGTAATGCGGTTTTCTTTGTAGCTGTCATAAAAGATAGGCTTGGAAGTCTTGATACGGATGCGGGCAATCTCATTCAGACCTACCGCCTTGTCCTCCAGCTCCTGCTCCAGGGTGTTGATGTTCACCTTGTAAGCCACCTCCCTGATGATACCCCGTAATTCGGAAGTGGTGTGGCGTATCACATATTTTCCGCCCAGCAACATGGGTTTCTCATTGAGCCAGCACACCATCAGGTCCACTTCCTGCCCGATCCTTGGTTTCTGGTCAACCGGTACAATCATATCACCCCGGCTGATATCAATGTCATCACTTAATCGAAAAGCAACAGACTGGGGAGGAAATGCTTCATCCACCTCGCCGGTCATGGTATCGATGGCCTCCAGTGTACTTTCCAAACCATTGGGCAAAACAGCTACTTTATCACCTTTTCTCCAGACACCACCTGCCACACGGCCGGCATAACTCCTGTAATCGTGAAATTCCTCCCGCTGGGGCCGTATCACATACTGGACGGGAAAACGCCGGTTCTTCAGGTCCGCATCACTTCTGATATCAATACTCTCCAGCATCTCAAGGAGGGTTTCTCCTGTGTACCAATCCATTGTCTCGCTGCGGTCCACCACATTATCTCCCAACAGCGCACTAATGGGAATAAACCTTACATCATCAATATGCAGTGTTTCCCTGAAAGGCTCGAACTGCTTGCGGATCCCCTCAAATTCCTCCTGCTTAAAATTCACCAGGTCCATCTTGTTCACACAAATGAGTATATGCGGTATTCCAAGCAGGGATGCAATGAAAGCGTGCCGTATGGTTTGTTCCAGTACTCCTTGCCTGGCATCCACCAGGATAATGGCCAGGTTGGCCGTGGAGGCTCCAGTAACCATGTTTCGGGTATACTGCACATGCCCGGGTGTATCTGCAATAATGAACTTCCGTTTTGGTGTGGCAAAATAGCGGTATGCCACATCGATGGTAATTCCTTGCTCACGCTCAGCCCTGAGTCCGTCTGTGAGAAGGGCCAGGTTCACATGTTCCTCACCCCTTCGTTCACTGGCCAACTCAAGTTGCTCCATCTGGTCCTCAAAGATTGCTTTTGAATCATAAAGGAGACGCCCGATAAGGGTGCTTTTGCCATCATCCACACTTCCTGCAGTTGTAAACCGCATCAGTTCCATATCCAGGTAACCCGGAGCCGGATTCTCTTTGTTACGCATATCGTTTGTTGAATTCTGCTTTAACCTTTTTCCTTTCACCTTTCACCTTTCACCTTTTTTGTGATTGGAGATCACTAAAAGTACCCCGCTTTCTTGCGATCTTCCATGGCAGCTTCGGACCTTTTGTCATCATACCTGCCGCCCCTTTCGGTGGAACGTGCTGCAGCCACCTCCTGGATGATATCTTCCAAAGAATTGGCTGAGGAGAGGGTCAGACCCGTGCAGCTGATGTCCCCGATGGTCCGGCACCTCACATCCCTGAACTCATAGGACTCCCCCTCCTTTAGCTGCATAAAGGGTGCTTTGGACAACCACACTCCGTCACGGAAAAAAACCTCCCTTTTATGGGTGTAATAGAGACCCGGGATCTCAATCTCCTCCAGGTAGATATATTGCCATACATCCATCTCTGTCCAGTTGCTCAGCGGGAAAACCCTGAAATGCTCTCCCATGTGTTTCTTGCCATTGAAGATATTCCAGAGCTCGGGGCGCTGGTTCTTGGGATCCCACTGTCCGAAATCATCCCTGTGGGAAAAGAAGCGCTCCTTGGCCCTGGCTTTCTCTTCATCCCGCCTTCCCCCTCCAAGCGCCGCATCAAATTTAAATTCCTCGATGGCATCAAGCAACGTTACGGTCTGAAGTACGTTACGGCTGGCATTCACCCCTGTCTCCTCCACGGCCTTGCCGGCATCGATGGAATCCTGAACATACCTGACGATCACCCTTCCTCCGGTTGATTCCATGAGGCGGTCACGGAACGCAAGGGTCTCTTCAAAGTTGTGCCCTGTATCAATGTGCAGACATGGAAAGGGGACAATCTGGGGCCAGAATGCTTTCCTGGCCAGGTGATACATGACGATTGAATCTTTCCCTCCGGAAAAGAGCAGGGTCGGTTTTTCAAACTGGGCCCCAACTTCCCTGATTACATAGATCGCTTCGGCCTCAAGCTCTCTCAGGTGGGTGATGGAGTAGTCGCTCATAAACAAAATATTGTGCTCAAAAATCAGATCGGCAAAGATAACAAAAAAACAGGGCTGCCCCAAATTAGAGACAGCCCTGCATATCATTAATCCAATACTGGCCAGCCTATTTCATTTCCAGATCTACCAGAATAGGAGCATATCCATAGTCCGACAAGTAGTAACCATCGGTAGTATTGTTCATATCGTACTCGATGTGCATGATCTTCGTGCAGTTGTTCCAGGTCCCCGTTCCCACGATCGAGTAGTCATAGGGAGCACCATCATACAATGTGGTACAATATGGCTGTTCGTCGATGACCAGCGTACCATCTGGATTCATGGTGATGATCACCGAATTCGAGGCCGTGGTTGCTTCACCCCAGGTGTCGGATAACCAAGCCTGGCCCAGGCCGGTCATAGTGAGATTGTCACCGTCAACAGCCGTAACCATTCTCTCAGTGTTGCCCCAGTCGTCCGCACCATCCCAGGTACCGGCCATGTCGTTCAGGTCCTCAAGGGGGCACCACGGAACCCGGTAAACTGAATAGTCCAACTGGTATGCAGAAGGAGCTGCATCTCCGCCGGCCACTTCCATGTTAAGCATGAAGTGCAGAGTCTCATTCTCCGGCATTTCCTGTGCCAGGAAGGTCACACCTACCGAACCTGCAGTACCTCCTGCAGGGATGGTTATGGTAGTGCCCTCCAGTTCGTACATACTCGAGGTAACTGTCGACTCCCCGTCAAGGCTAAGGGTTATCACTAAGTCAGAGGACTGTGGAGGCCCGAGTAACGCTACCCCCACAATGGTTTCTATATCAAGCGCTTCACCTTCTACTAAATCCGTTTCAAAAGACCCTGTAGCGTTCAGGAACTGGATATAGAAGGTTGTCGAATTTTTGTCAAAGTCATTTGTCAGAGAATCCCATGCAGATTCCTCATTGCATGAAGAAAGAACCAGACCAAAAATGACAAAAATCAGAATGTATTTAATCATATTCTTCATAATTGCTATCGGTTAAATATTAATAAATGATCTTACTGGTCCCACCAAACAGGGTCGATGACCGATGCCACAGCTGGAACATTGTCCGGATTGTAAATCAGTTCGCCCTGCCCATAGGGGAGCCTCCTGGGAATCTCGGTCTTGGTGGCTCCAGGCACCAGAGTGAGGGCAGGAATTCCCGTCCTTCTCCAGTCGGAAAAGGGCTGTAGCTGGCCTACAAGGGCATGGCGCTTCTGCATGATGATCTTCTCAAGCGTGAGTGATCCTTCTCCATCGATGTTGTCAGCCATCCAGTCGGCATCCACAGCGCCGGTAACCTGTTCCAGCGAAGCGGCAACACCTTCCTGATAAGCGGTGAGAGCCCGGCCTGTAGCGCCACTCCTGAAAGCAGCTTCTGCCTCGATGAATTTCACTTCCGCATAACTGATTATCACTGTGGGTGAGGTCTGGGAAGCCAAGAAGGGTCCCGGATAGGAAGCATCGCCATTCTGACTCGTTGGCTCACTTCCGCTGTAGCCCCCATTGCCATCTTCGGCAAAATAAAATGGGATCCTCGGGTCAGAAGTAGCTTCAAGCTCATCCAGAAGGGTCTGGCACATGCGAATGTCGGTCCTATATTGCATGAACTGTTGCAAAGGATTGGGATTGGCCGCATCGAAGGGCACCAGCATGTCGCCGTCTACTGAAGAAATGGCATTATCCACAGCAGACAGTGCGGCGGCGAAATCGCCGTTCACTTCAGAAAGCTGAAGGTGAGCCCTTGCAGTCAGTGCATAGGCAGCTGCAATCCAGGCATCTGCATCTCCGTCAAAAATGACATCCTGGAGGATACCCAGCGCGTCATCCTGACCCAGGTCGTTGATGGCCTCGCTCAGGAGATCGAAAATAGTGTTATAAACCTCCTGCTGGCTGTCAAATTCCGGCTGGATCACCCCTTCCCCGCCTTTCAGCGCATCCGACCAGGGAATATCCCCGAACAGGTCAGTTCCTATGCCCAGGCTGCACGCCAGTAGCACTTTCGCCACACCCTCGTTTTGGGGTGTCTCCTGCTCTACGGCTTTATCCATCATGATCTTGGCATTGATAAGGGCATCTGTGTACATAGAACCCCAGTAGTTGTCCATGTCAGCGGGAGTAATTTGGTACCTTGCCTGTGTAAAGGACTGGCGGTCAACACCGTCCATTAACTGCATCCAGATGTTGGTCGGACGGACAGCATCGTTGCCCAGAAGGGTGAATCCGATGGCCTGTTCGATGGCCGGTAGCAACAGGGAGATGGGTACATCCCCCGGTGAATCGGGATCAATGTTAATCTCGGGATCGATCCACTTCTGTTCACAGGATGACAGAAGAACGACTACCATCAGCAATGCGGTGGCTTTTCGCATCCAGTGATTTTTGAAATTTATCTTTTTCATATGTTTTTATTTTACTTTGTTATACCTCTAGAATGTCAGCTTCAAGCCCACCGTATAAGATTTGGTTCCGGGCATATTGAAATAGTCCATTCCCTGACCGTTGACGCCTCCCTCCAGGTTGGATTCCGGATCGACACCCGTGTAAGGGGTGCTCAGCCAGAGATTCCTTCCGGTAAAGTACAGTTCAGCAGACTGGAAGATCTTCCTCTGCACCGGGAACGTATAACCCAAGGTCAGTTCGCGCAGCCTGACCCAGTCAGAAGGTTCGATGGAGGCAGCGGAAGGTCCTCCCCCGAAGTTGGAACCCTGTCCCTGGTACCAGTCCTGATCAAGTACAACCGGAGTCACATTCTCAATACCTGAGGAAACCACACTTCCGTCGTCGGCCACATGTCCGTAAACTCCGTCGAATACCACCAGGTTCTCTTCAGGTGTCTTTGCGAAGTCTATTGTTCCTTCAGGTGTATAATATACCTCTCGATTCACAGTCCTGCCGTGAGTACCGAAGTAGTTCATGGCAAATGCCGTCCCGTTGTACATCACACCGCCCTTCTTGATATCAAACATAAAGGAAAGCCTGACACCCTTATAGGAAAACGTATTAGTAATATTGGCGGTCCAATCGGGATTGGTATCCCCCAGGGGTACCATCGGTCCTGTATTGGTCATCGGATAGCCATCCCTGTTAGCATCTGAAGGATCATCATTGATCAGGATCCGGTTGGTATCCGGATCCCGGTACCAGTCTTCCCCGTAAATACTTCCGTAGCTACGTCCGGCAACAGCCCTGGTCTGGGGTACGGTAAATCCGCCCAGGAATATACTTTCCACACCCTCGGCCAGCGAGAGTACCGTATTGTCAATGGTGGACCAGTTGGCAAAGATTTCCCAGCCAAAGTCCCCCTGAAGGATGGTAGCATTGAGACTGAGCTCAAATCCTTTGGACTCCATCTCGCCTGCATTGATGTAAATTGCGTTGTACCCCGAGGATTCCGCAACTGGAACGCTGAGCAACAGGTCGGTGTTCAGGTTATTGAAGTACGATACGTCCAGACTGATCCGGTTGTTAATGAACCTCAGGTCGGCACCTATCTCAAAGGATCTCATATTTTCGTGGTTTAGTTCGGCACCGCCCAGCGTACCTGCCACCTCAAATCCGGTGGTTCCTACGTAGGGGAAAGTGACCCCGTTGGTCCAGCCGTCACCTGCTCCGGCAGCAACATAGGCTGGAACAGTATTGTACGGTTCGGCAATGTTTGCCGTGTTGGCCCATGATCCGCGGATTTTACCAAAGGAGAGAATGCTGTTACCTTTCAGTGCACCCACTTCTGTAAACACAAAACCGAGGCTTGCCGAGGGATAAAGAGCCGACAGGTTGTTTTCCGGCATGGTGGTGGCCCAGTCGTTCCTGAGGGTACCATCAAGGAAAAGCATATCCTTGAACGACAGTTGCAAATCACCGAACACAGCCATGGTCCGGTAGCCCCAACGATACACTCCCGTGGTATTGTCGGAAGAGTTGTTCAGCTGGTAGTATTCGGGTATCTCCAGGCCGATGGCATCCCCGTAAAGTCTCTTGTACCCGGTGCTGTACATATTGTGCCCAACGGTCAGGCTGGCATCAAAATCGCCGAAGGTCTTGTGGAAGTTCAGCAACAGGTCGGAGTTGAAGATCCGGGAGATCATAAGGCCTTCTTCCATACCACCCTGGGGTAAATTCCTGGAACCGATGGCGTCGATGTCCTTGGTGTCCTTGGTGTAAGTATCCAAACCCACGTTGTAGGAAGCACTGAACCAGTCGGTGAAGTTGAAGTTCAGGATCACATTACCGATAAAGCGGTTGTACTGCTCGTCCACCCCGTTCTTGTTGGCTGTCCAGTAGGGGTTGTCGTATCCTCCGCCGTTCCGGTAGTTGCGCTGGGTACCATCGGGGAACTCATAGCCGGCACTGTTGTCAAATGAAGGCGTAGACCTGAGAAGACCGAGCATCACCCCGGAAGTGTTGGATCCCGCCTGGATAGTGTGGGCCCTGGAATTGGAGTAGGACATGTTGGTTCCGATCTTGGCCCACTTGGTCAGTTTGGCCGATGAATTCAAACGGACATTGGTCCGTCCGAACTTGGAATTGGGAACCACGCCGGTCTGCTCCAGGTCGGCGACGGAGAAATAATAGCTGGCTATATCGTTGCCTGCAGTAACGCCCAGGCGGTTGTTTACGGTCATCCCTGTCTGGAAGAAATCATAGGCGTCATACATTCTTGCCTGTTCTCCGGTGGCACTGGGATCGCTCTGTCCAACAAGCCTTCCGTACTTATCCCACTTATAATCGGTATCACCGTCATAGGACATGGTGTCCACGTTGGGGCCGAAGGAATACGCATTTCCGCCGATCCACTTGCCATCGAACCCCTGAACGAACTGGTCCTGCCTCGGCGGAAGCTGGCTCACCTTCTCCCATCCGACGGAGGTATGGAAATCCACCTTCATTTTCTGTTTGCCGGCAGCACCTTGCTTAGTCGTGATGATAAGAGCGCCGTTAGCAGCGCGAAGTCCGTAAAGGGCGGTGGCGGCACCTCCTTTAAGAACTGTGATCGAGGCAATGTCCTCCGGGTTAAGGTCGATACTCCGGGAAGAGGACCCTTCACGGCCCACCGTGCTCCCCCCGGTACGTGCAGTGTTATCTGCATCACCCCGCTGGGAATGAATGGGCATCCCGTCAACGACGAACAGCGGCTGGTTGTTCCCGGTAATTGAAGCAGCACCGCGGATCGTCATAAACACAGAGGCACCCGGCATACCCGAGGAACTGGTGATGTTCACACCAGCAGTTCTGCCCGATATTGCATTCACGATATCGGAGGTATTGGCCTTTGAAAGCTCTTCCGATTCAACGGATTGAACGCTGTAACCAAGGGATTTCTCGCTCCGGGTCATACCCAGTGCGGTAACAACCACTTCGTCAAGCGCCAGTGTAGAAGTTTCAAGGACTACATCAACCACCGACTGTCCTGCAAGGGCCACGGTCTGGGTATTCATACCCACGAAACTGAACATCAGGGTGGCTGATGCATCAGGAACGGTAATTGAATAGTTACCTTCAAAATCTGTTACGGCACCAATTGTCGTGCCTTGCACAACAACCGATACACCGGGAAGTGCAGAGCCGTCCTCGGCGCTGGTCACATTACCCGTAACTTGTACACCCTGTGCCTGCATGAGATTGATTCCTACAACCAACAGGAGTGACAATACGAAAACAAATCGCTTCATAGATTAAAGTTTTAGGTTTAATAAGTAATTAGCAAATGACTCTATTGGTCTCAAAACTAAAAAAAAAAAATCAAACACAAAATTATCGTCATCTCAATATTGACGGGCGGTGCAGATGTGTCCAACAAAAAATATCTCGACCGCCTTTAACAAAAATTAACAAATGAAACCATTTCTTTTAACATATTCACCTGATTTACAAATTATTGTATCGCTAAATAATGAGATTGACTTTTTAGAATGAAGCTCCTCAGGTGGCCTGAAATAAAGGTTTAAAATCGGTATTTGATTTAATTCTGAATATGACTCTATTCTTAATAAACCCATAAAATGGGCTCATAACAGCCAATATTTCCAAATAAGGCCTAATTTTGGGATTTCTCAATGAACAATCCAATGAACAATTGACACAATTGATATACGTTAACCTCTCTTTCATGAAAAGATTATTGATTTTAATCTCCATCGGTCTGCTGAATACAGGGATTTATGCGCAAAATAGTACCATCAGTGGCAGGGTCACCCTGGCTGAGGATGGCTCACCCCTGCCGGGAGTAAGTGTGGTAGCTGCAGGAACCACAATCGGAACAATAACCGACTTTGACGGCAAATACACCATCACAGTCTCTGAATCCATGGAGATCCTCAGATTCACTTTCGTAGGCCTGCGAACCGAAGAGATCACCATCGGGACCAAGCGGATCCTTGATGTGGCCATGGTCCCGGGTACGGAGGAACTTGACGAAGTAGTGGTGGTCGGATACGGCTCCAAAAGAAAAGGCAGCATCACAGGCTCGGTAGGTACGGTCAGCGCGGACCGTATCGAACAGATCCCCGTGGCTAGTTTCGATGCCATGCTGCAGGGCCAGGTGGCCGGAATGCAGGTCATCACCAACTCGGGGGCACCCGGGTCCAATGCCAGCATACGGATCAGGGGGGTGAGCTCGCTCAATGCGGGTACACAACCCCTCTATATCATGGATGGCATCCAGATCACAGCAGGTGACTTTTCAGCCCTGAATCCCAATGATATAGAAAACATCAGTGTATTAAAGGATGCCTCCGCCACTTCTATCTACGGGTCGAAAGGGGCCAACGGTGTTATCATTATCTCCACAAAAAGAGGCAGGAACAACCAGGCAACGGAGATCAACTACAGGATGCAAATCGGGCGATCAGTCATTTCCGGAGACCAGTTTGACATGATGGATTCGGATCAGAAGATTGATTACGAAATCGATCTGGGTATCAGGAATCCCAATGACCCTGAAAATGAAGCATTGCGCAACACCAATACGAACTGGCGGGATGAACTCTTCAAAAACGCCCCCATGAATTCCCATGAGCTTTCCGTACGGGGAGGAAATGACAAAACAGCCATATACATTGCCGGCGGATATTTCTACCAGGATGGGATTCAGTACCGTTCCGACCTGAAACGGTATACGGCCAGGATCAATATTGATCATACGGCCTCTAAGAAACTTATGGTAGGAGCTTATTTAACAGCAGGTTATGAAAAGGATCAAAATCCGGTCCTGGCCGGAACCAATGTATACAACCTTACATTCAGATCTTACCTGGAGAATCCTTACACAACCCCCTACAAGGAAGATGGGTCCTATACCACCCAGGAGGATGGATTGTTATGGGAAAATCCCATCCAGCAACTGGACCTGAATGACGAGGAAAATTACGATCTGAAAATGGTCGGAAAAGTCTACATGGACTACAAGATTATACCGGGGCTCAATTTCAGATCAACCCTGGGAGGTGATTTCTCCGATTTTGTCAACAAAAGCTACCTGCACCCGGAGTCGTTCTGGGGTTCAGAAAATAACGGAGAGGTATACCGTTTGTTTAACAGGAGTTTCAGGATGACCAATACAAATCTGTTTACATACGAAAAGAGTTTCGGAAGTCACAGCCTGACCGTTTATGCAGGTGAGGAATCAATCAGTTATACGAGCGAAAACTTTGAAACCGAGGGGTATGGGCTCCCCAACAATCATGTCAAGGTTCTGAGCACCACAGCAAGCCCGGGCACCCACTGGAGCGGTGGAATTTCTGAATACGCTGTTTTGTCTTTCCTGGGCAATGCCAGTTACGACTTTGACAGAAAATATTTCTTGGATCTCAGCTACCGCAGGGATGGATCATCCAGGTTTGGTCCCGACAACCGCTGGGCCGATTTCTGGTCCTTAGGCGCACAATGGGACATGAAAAAAGAAGGATTCATGTCAAACCTGGATTTTCTGACCCGCATGAAACTCAGGGGAAGCACCGGAACGGTTGGGAACTACAACATCGGGAACTACAACCACCAGCAGACTTATGCCTTCAACACCATCTATTATGACCGCAATGCCAGCTACCCCGATGAGCCCGGGAATCCCGGTCTGACCTGGGAGAAAGTCCTGGTGTCCAGTGTAGCAATTGATTTTCAACTGATTCGAAAACTGGGATTTATCGTGGAAGTCTATCACAAGATGACCACCGATATGCTGTCACAGATACCCTACTCCTATACTTCAGGATTCTCCGGAGGATGGGACAACATCGGGAAGATGGTAAACAAGGGAATCGAATTCACAGCCGATCTGAACCTCATCCAAACCACCGACCTGTTTGTAAACATCAATACAAACTTTGCCTACAACCACAATGAGATCGTTGAGCTGTATGGCGTAACCGACGAGGTGCCACCATCTCCCGATTCGGAGTGGATTCACGCCGTGGGAAGACCCTATGGTTCCTGGAAGATGGTTGAGTATGTGGGAGTAAATGCCGCCAACGGGGAACGCCTCTTTCTGGATGTGGACGGGAATCCGACCAATGAATACCTGGTGAGCAATGCCAGGTTCGTGGACAAGAGCTGGATCGCACCCTGGCAGGGAGGTTTCACTGCATCCGTCTCCTATAAATCGCTGAGTGCATCGGCATTCTTTACCTGGGTATACGGGAAGCATATGGTGAACAACACCAGGTACTTCACTGAATCCAACGGCCAGTTTGGATTTGCGAACCAGTCCACTGCCATGCTCAGGGCCTGGAAAAAGCCGGGGGATATTACAGATATTCCAAGGGCTGATGGTGTAAACTATTTCAGTACCCAGTTCCTGGAAGATGCTTCATTCGGACGTTTGAAGAATGTAACCATCTCTTATACAATTCCGCAGAAGTGGGCCGAAGCCACAAGGGTGTTCAAATCACTCAGGATTTATGCTCAGGGTCAGAACCTGGTGACCTGGACAAGATATCTTGGATTCGACCCGGAGTATGATTCTCCCTATGAAGTTGGCCTCTATCCGCATGTGAAGACCTTCACCTTTGGCGTTGATGCCGGATTTTAAACCATGTAATTTGTTGGCAAGATGAAAAAAACAATCATAATCTCCGTCCTGATCCTCATCACTCTGTCTGCCTGTGAGGATTTCCTGGTAAAAAATCCGGCAGATGCAGTGATCGCTGATATGGCCATAGAATCCATCGAGGATGCACAAATTGCCCTCAATGGTGTATATGCAACCTTTAAATCCGCACTTTATTACGGAAGATATTTTGTGGCCCACGCTGATGTGCAAACAGACCAGGTTCAGTCGGTGATCGGGTATTCAAACCAGCTGGGAGAGCTATACAAATGGTCCTATGTATCCGACAACGGCGAGATCACCGGCGCATGGAGCGCCATGTATGCGGTGGCGGTCAGGGCAAGCAACATCATCGATAAACTTCCGGAACTTGAAGGTTCCATCAATGAACTGGAACAGATAGAAGGCGAGGCCCGCCTGGCCAGGGCCATTGCCCATTTTGACCTGGTCAAAGCCTTCGCCAAGGCATATACACAATCCAATCCGGACTCCGACCTGGGTGTGCCCATCGTGGAGCATTTCGAAATTGGCCAGCCGGAACGGAACACCATCCGGGAGGTGTATGATTTCATCCTGGATGAGGCCGAACTGGCCGGATCCTTGATGACCGACCACAATGCCGCAGACAACTCCAGTGTATACCTGACCGTGGCCACTGCAGATGCATTTCTTGCACGTGTAAACCTCTATATGGGCAACTGGAACGAGGCGGTGAATTATGCCACACGGGTCATTGACCGGACCACCGTATTCAGCCTGGCTGAGGATTCAGCATCCTATGCGGACATGTTTTTAAATGATGTGGGATCCGAAGTGATCTTCAGAGTGGGACTGACCTCATCCGATTACAATGGACGGTACATTGGCTACAACTATTACAACAAGCCCCAGGGCAAGCCCAATCCGGATTACATCCCTGCAGAATGGGTGCTGAATATGTATGATTCCACAGACTACCGCCTGCTGGTGGATTTTAAAAACGACAGCACTACCCATGGATGGGCCTGGCCGCTGGTATGGAAGTACCCGGGGAACCCCGCTTTTTACGGCCAGTCAGGAAGCACGACCAATGCCAATATGTATAAAATGTTCAGGCTTTCAGAGATGTACCTGATCCGGGCTGAAGCCAATGCTGAACTGGGAAAGGACAACCTGGCCAACTATGATTACAACGAGCTGAGAAGGAACAGGATCTCCGGCTATGAGGATGAGACCTATACAGGAGATGCGCTCAAGGAGGCCATCTGGATGGAACGCCAAAGGGAACTCTGCTTCGAGGGACATCACTTCTTTGACCTGAAGCGGAAAGGGCGCGGATTCACCCGCATTCCCATCCATCATCCCGACCAGGGGGTCATTACCAATCCAGGTCCCAATCAGAACGCATTGTCTGTAAAGCCGGACAACAACAGATGGTTGTGGCCCATTCCCGATAGCGAACTGAGGGCCAATGAGAACATCACTCCCAACCCGGGTTATTAATATGAAAGCATGTCCACCATGAAAAGAACAAGCATACAAATTAGTTCACTGCTTCTCCTGGCAATCCTGCTGGGCAGTTGTGGGGAGACAGATCCCACCATCTATAACGGAACCCTGTTCATAAGCTTTACCCAGGGTACCGAAGGCCGGTTTGTGGTTCAGTCCCAGAATGTCCCCTACCCCATGCAGGTGGGCATTCCCTATCCCGTGGAACAGGACCTGAAAGTAGGACTGAAAGTGGTCTATGCCACAGGAATTGAAGGGATTCACTTTGATCTCCCGTCTTCGGTAACCATCCGGAAGGGTCAGGTAGTTGCCGATTTCTATATCTACGGTCATGCCGAAAACATGACCGACCGCAGGGATACCCTGGTGATCGGCCTGGAGCATGAGGATGCTGCCACTTTTGCCAATGAATATACCCTGGTGATGCAGCCTCCCTGTGAATTTGTACTCGAAGAGTTCATGGGTGATTTTACCGCATATGAGCAATCCGATTATGAAGAACAACCCTACGATCCCTACACCGTTAACTTTGCGGAGAACCCCAACGGGGGAGATACGCTTGTGGTGACCGGAATGTGGCCGGGCGAGCCTTTTAAAGTCGTATTCCATGCAGATGATCCGTCCAATTATACCTGGAATATACCCGACCAGTTCCTGTTGGCTGACTACAACGGATATGGAGAGACCAGGATTTCTGACGAGGGGCCAGGAGTGGTGCTCACCTGTGATCATGAACTGACCATCCGCTATCAGATCTACGTGGATGAAGGATACTTCGAAAGAGCTTTCATCCGTTTCGTGAAAGACTGATGAAGCACCTGAACCTGCTCTTCTGTATTGCATTGCTGGTGACTGCCACCATGGTAACAGGACAGACCGGCATCCTCTTTTCGGAGAGTGATTTTATCTCGTTCATGAATTCGGACCTGGACTATATGGAGAACCAGAGGGAACGATACGCGAAAATTAAAGGATCGGCCTACCTGGATGAAACCTTTCAAACCGGATCGGTTTCATACAACCGTAAAAAGTACATGGGATTGCAATTGAGGTACAATCCCTATAAAGGCTATTTCGAATTCAAAACCGACCAGGGAATCAAATACCTTGATCCGCGGATTACTTCCGTTGATACCGTATGGCTGGGAGAGGATACCTTCATTTATATCCCATACCAGTCCGGGAAGGGGGTGAAAAGGGATTACATGAAATTAATCAGCCCGGGACCCACCAGGGTGCTCCAGTTCAGCCAGGTCATTCTGATCCAGCCTGAACCGGCCAAAGGCTATGAGGAGGCCAAACCAGCCCGCTTTGAAAAAAGAGCTGATGCCATCTACATACAGACTGAGGATCAGCCGGCAATGGAATTCAATGGGAAGAAATCAATGAAGGAGATCTTTCCGGAGCACCATGCACAGCTCTTGGAATTCGCCCGGTCTGAAAAACTCAATTTGAAAAAGAGCGGGGACATTGTCAGTTTATGTGCCCACTTTGACAACATCCGGTAAACAAGGATTAGAAAAGCGCTTTGTATTTCTGATCCACTCCGTTTCCCGAAAACCGGATCAGGTACATGCCGTTGCCCAGGAACGGGATCTCATTGTGGCCCGGTTCAGCTTTCCCGGCCATGACAACCTGACCTGCCAAAGAAACAATCCTGAAGTCCGCGGTGTGGGCCGTAGTATTCTCAATGATGATGGTGGTTTCATCGACCCTGTAAGCCAGGAAGGCAAGATTGCCCCTGTCAATCCGGACAAGGTCTGATTCGCTACCCGGATTACGGCACCCCTCTTCACTGATGGTCTCGGCACCATAGAGGCCGTTCAGGTTCGCCACGAGGGTGTGGGATGTACCACCCACGCCCTCTACCGGCTTTCCGTTCCGGTGCCACCGGATGGATTCAAATTCCTGCATATTGGTAACCTGCAGTTCAGGCAGGCCGATGGATCCGTTGTACATGATCACATTGGCCGCCGCAGGTACGGGGGATGTAAGAAAGAGCCTGCTCCCTTTCTTTTCACCACACTGATTGATGGCTGTCAAAGACAGAAAACTCTCCACCGCCCCGATCTCCACTGTAACCTTGTCCCTGCTTGCATCTCCGACAATCTTCCAGTCATCCTGTACCTCCCATAAATACAGGATTCCCGGTGTGGGGGTCACATAAAAATCCTGCACGGTGTAGGCGCAGGGAGGCACCTTCTCGGTCTGTATTCCCGGCCTGTCCGGCACATCCAGCACCACAACCTCGCTGGTAATCTCATTTCCCTGGCCACAGGCATTGGTACCCGATACCGAAACCAAGCCCGATTCAGCAGCAGGAATAAAGAACAGGGTATCCGATTCGCTGGCGCCTGCCCATGAAGCGGGAAGGCTCCAGTGGTATGCCACACCAGGAACTGCATTGACCGTAAGCATGGATGGCCATCCGGCACAGGTGACAGAATCTCCCGTTACATATTCAATGAGTGGTGTGCTGCTTTGCGGTTGGATGGAGATCACTGCTTCCCCACCCGCCCCACAGCGATTGTAGGGGTTGACTGATAATGTGCCATCCTGTTCTCCAACGGCCAGATCGATCCCGTTGATGGATTTCTGTTCAAAGCTCCATCCCTCGCTGGACACCCAGCTAAAATCGGCGCCTTCCTGCCCCATTGTGAAATAGGGTGATGGAGCAAACGCACAGGGATAAGGCGCTCCGGTGATGGTATACTCCCCTTCGGGCGGAACGGTGCAATACTTGGCCAGAAAACCCCTGGCTGTAATCTGGTCATCGGAGGTAAATGTCACAAACATCTCATCCGAGCTTGCCGTGACCAGGGTATCGCCTGATCCAAGTATACCGCTGAATTGCGCGATCACAGCTGCCGTAGTGTCAGCTCCGTCATAGATGGTCAGGATATCGTTGTGCTCTTCGGTTTCGAAAAAGTCAAAATAGAACGAAACGGGCTGGCCGTTTCCGGGCTGTATCAGCCACCGGACATCCATGTTATCCTGGTATCGGTCTGCGGAGGTAAGCAGAATGGCACCATTGGCCTCTTCCAGCAGATTGGAACCTGATGCGATATAATCCTGGTCAAGTCCGGTGATTACAAGTGAGTAGGGTTGGGTTCCATCGCCCTGAAGTGAGGATTTGTGTGAAAGCTGAAGGGTGTAGAATCCGGCCATGGGCTGTACGATGCGGATCTGTTCCACATTGTCAATGATGTTATCTCCGGTCTGTGCTTCTCCGGATGGGTTGGCCGGATCAAGGACATAGGGCCTGAAAAGGAAGTCATCCACATTCCTGGTCAGTCGGATGTCCAGGTCATTGACAAGCATTCTGTTGATTGGATTCAGCTGGGTCGCAGGAACAACACCCGGCTGATCGGTCCACACAAGGGTGATCCGGATCTCCTCTTCCCCCCTGCTGAAAAATGTGTAGTTTTTGACTTCCTGGTTCTCCAGGGTTTCATAAAAAAACCGCTCCCGGGGCACCTGGGTGATCACCCTTGCTGCAGAAGCAGTATTCATGACGCCCCATCCATGCTGGTAGTCAGGACCCGCTTTCCCTGCTTCATCTGCCGTATGTATAACCAGGGCCTTCAGTTGTGAAGAGAACATATATTCCCCGTTCAGCGCATGGTAATGCTGCTGCAGGAGGGCCAACGATCCCGCAACAGATGGCGAGGACATGGATGTCCCTGAACTGTATCCATAGCTCTGATCAGATTCATCGGAGGTGGAGTACAGTGAGATGCCATTGGCAACAAGATCAGGTTTGATCCGTCCGTCATCGGTGGGCCCGAATGCAGAAAAGTCTGCCAGTTTCACATCCGAAGGACTTTTATATCCACCCGGGATGTCATCCACTGCACCTACGGTGAGTATATTCTTGGAGGTACCCTGTGTACCCACACAATCGTATCCATCGGATCCACCGTCCAGATCCCTCACCGTATTGCTTTGCCGCCAGGATCCGCCTGAGTAGATAAAATGGGAAGCGCCCGGAGCGGGTCCTTCTCCCCTGTCGTTACCGGCAGACTTGACCATCAGAATCCTGGAATGATCCAGTGCAATATCATCCCACTCCCTGGCTTCGGAACCGTAGAATCCGAAATTGTAATCCTCCTTCTCACTGATGCCCACATCACCCCACCATTCCCATCTCTCCTTGTCCTGGTTATAATCCCAGCCCTGTACAAATCCATAGGAGTGGTTGGAGATCAATAATCCCTGTCCGGCAGCATTTCTGATCTCCTGATTGTCATTCTCCCAGTCATAACTGTCAATGGTACTCATGTTTGCCATCCCGTGGGCATTGGATTTTATCCCCGCGGCTCCAATGGTGCCTGCCACATGGGTCGCATGAAAGTCGATCTCCGCAGAAGAATCAAAGATCCGGGCCCTGCCCCCGAATTCATCGTGTGTTGTCCTTGCCAGACCTGCGTCCCACAAACCGACCACAATTCCATTTCCGTTTAAATCGAGCCCCGATGAACCTCCTTCCCATACTTTATCGGTGGATATGGTTCTGGCCGCATTTAAGTTGAAAGTTTTGTAATACATGGGTAACCCTGTGGGAGATAATTTCCTGATTTCCAGAACAGTACCATCCCTGTATTTCACCCGCTCAGGAAGGTTGTTTCTCCTGGCATACTCCACGGCAACCCTCCTCGCTTCATCGGGACGCAACGCACGGTTCTCCTGTTGCCTCTCCCGCAGCAGCTGATCAGAGATCATCCTCTCCTGGGCCCACATACCCTGTACCATCCAGGCCAACAGAAATATGCATATGATTCTTTTGATCACGGGAGCCGAAATTAATATTTTATACCTGTAATAACGCGGGGCTAACAAAATTGTTATTGACCGATGGCCTCATTGACCAACATCAGAATTTTATCCTTTTCAATACCCGCTTTCCGACTCAGTTCAGACCCCTTTTCCAGCATCCCGGCAACCTGGGGATGGGCCTGCAGTCCGGTCGCATTGGTTTTTACGTTCAGCCACGCACCCTCAATACAGGCTTGCAGAGCCAGTACACCCACACCCGCATCGGAGACACTGTTTGGATTACCCTCACGGACCATGGCCTCTGCCAGAGGGAATCCTTCCATGGCAATTTCCATGACCCTGAAAGGAACCCTGGTGGCTTGGATGGTGGCAGAAGTGATGGCTTTCTGCCTGGTCCTTTTCTCCTCTTCGCTTTTTTGGGACAATCCGAATGCTTCCAATATTCTGTTAAAGGCACGGGTATCTTCATCCACCAGTTCAAGCAGCCGCTCCTGGATGGCTTTTCCCTTTTCTGCCTGATCAGAAAAATGTTCCCAGCGGTCATCCCATCCCCTTTTATGGGAGGAGAGATTGGCCACCATGGTGGCCAGGGCGGCCCCAAGTGATCCCAGATAAGCACTCACCGAGCCGCCACCGGGAGCAGGTGACTCGGAAGCTGTCTCCTCCATAAAATCCCGGAGACTCAGTTTCACTAGTTCTGCAGCAGACGGGTCCCTCAACCTGTACTCAATGATTTTTTCTTCCGGATTGAAGGGAACCAGCTCATCAAGGCCCATGGATTTTACCGCAATTTTTATAAGCTCACTGTCGGATACCCCGGAAGATCGTTTCTGTTTTTTTAGAAAATATCTTCCGGCTTCCAGCATGGCACCCAAAGGCACCAGTCCCACCAGCTCAGATCCGGTTACCCGGATCCCCCTGGACTCTGCCTTTTTACATACCTCATCAAAGGCCATGTGAACCGGCGTAACAGATATGTTGGTCAGGTTCATGGAAATTTGTGCCACACCATATTCTTCAATAAACCAGCCAATGGCTTTCACAGACTTCAGGGACCCTGGGATCATCACCGGATTCCCGTCCGGGTCCTTCATGATTTTCCCTGTGAGCGGATTGCCTTCCCTTTTGGCCCTTCCCTGCTCCCTGACATCAAAAGCGATGGCATTTGCCCTACGGGTGGAAGTAGTGTTGAGGTTGACGTTATAAGCCACCAGGAAGTCCCTGGCACCCACTGCAAGTGCGCCTGTGCGGGGCACAAATTGTGCGGGTCCGAAATCAGGTTTCCACTTCGGATCTGCGAGTTTCTCCCTGAGTCCTTCATACTCCCCTGACCTCACGTTGGCCAGGTTGCGCCTCTGGTCGTTAAAGGCTGCGTTTTCATAACAATAGACGGGGATCCCGATCTCTTGCCCGATCTTTTCTGCCAGCTGACGGGCACAAGCTGCAGTTTCCTCCATGGTTATCCCTGAAACCGGCACAAGCGGACACACATCCGTGGCCCCGAACCGCGGATGTTCCCCCGAATGTTTTGACATATCGATCACTTCCGCAGCCTTTTTCACAGCCCGGAAGGCAGCCTCCATGACCGCTTCAGGCTCACCCACAAAAGTAACCACCGTGCGGTTGGTTGCCTTTCCCGGATCCACATCCAGCAACTTCACACCTTCAACCTCCTCAATCTGAGAGGTAATCTGCCTGATCACCTCCATATCCCTGCCCTCGCTGAAATTGGGGACGCATTCTATAATTCTGTTCATCTCTTAATTTAAATTCTGTATTTCTCCGTTTAATATGACTGTGCTGATCTGGCTGGAACCATAAGAATAAGGCATGAATCCAAAACTAGGCATAGGTTTGGTTATCAGAATGTTGGCTACCTTGCCGGTGGTAATGGTTCCATGTGTTTCCTCCAGCCCCATGGCATAGGCGCCGTTGATGGTCACTGCATTCAGCACCTCGTTGGGAAGCATCTTCAATTGCATGATGCCCAATGACATGATCAGCTCCATGTTTCCTGAAGGTGAAGAGCCCGGGTTGTAATCTGAAGCCAGGGCCACCGGCAATCCGGCACCGATCATTTCCCGTGCCGGCGCATAAGTGAGCCCCAGGAAAAGGGATGCACCGGGAAGAAGGGTAGGCATGGTTTGGCCTTTCTTCAGTGCTTCCAACTCCTCCCTGCCCGTAAACTCAAGGTGGTCCACGGATCTTGCCCCATATTTCACGCCCACCTGTATCCCCCCCGAGAAGCCCAGCTCATTGGCATGGATTTTGGGAACCATTCCGCAGTCTGCCCCCGCTTCCAGGATTCTTGCGGTCTGATCCACAGTGAAGAATCCGCGGTCACAGAAAACATCAATAAATTCGGCAAGTTTTTCTTCTGCCACCGCCGGGATCATCTCATTTACCACCAGATCCACATACCGGTCCGGATTTGATTTATACTCCTTTGGCAGTGCATGGGCCCCCAGGAAAGTTGACCGGATTGTAAGGGGAGTCTCATCTTTCAAACGCCTGATTACCCTGAGCATCTTCAACTCATCTGCAGTGTTGAGTCCGTATCCGCTCTTGATCTCCACCGCACCGGTCCCCGAACCAATGATCTCCCGTATCCTGGGAAGGGATTGTTCAAATAACTCTTCCTCTGAAGTACCGGAAAGCAATGTTGCTGAATTCAGGATCCCACCCCCCCTTTTCGCAATCTCCTCATAGCTCAATCCCCGGATCTTGTCCTCATACTCCTTCTCCCTGCTTCCTGCATACACCAGATGGGTATGAGAATCGCAGAATGAAGGCATTACCATACCCCCTTTGCAATCCATCACCTCGTCATTGGCAAAAGGAATCACCTCACCCTCCCCATAACAGCCGATCAATCCGTTCTCAATTACCATCCAGGCATTTTCGATGGTACCAACCTGTTCCATCGCTTTCCCCGCCACAAATGCATCCGGTTCATTTTCAACCATGAGCAAACAGGCGATATTTTTCAATACCAGTCTCATCCTACGAAGATAGGAAATTGTCTACTTCAGCAAATAGGCAATGGCCACCCCCAGGTAATTCCCGATGGCGTAGCCAATCACACCAATGATCATGCCCGACATGACAACCTCCTTGTTCTTGATGGCTGCAGCCACCACCGGCACAAAGGGTGGTGAGTTGGAGAGGGCTGTGGAGGTAATGATGAAATCATCCACATCGATCCCGAATATCCATGATAGCAGGGAGTGCAGCAGCAAAGATCCCACGATCACAAGTGAGATATAGAGCAGCAGGTTCACAAGCAGGCCCATGTTCTCCACACTGAAAAGGGCGATGATATCAGCTTTGGAAGCCACAATGACGCAGAAGACATAGATGAAATACATCCCCAGCTGAAATGAGCTCTTGATCCGGTTGATGCCCGGCACCAGAGAAGCCAGGATCCCAAGTGTGGTTACTGTCAGTACAGCCGCCGTATCCTTGGCATCCCCTTTAAACAGGAAGGTTGTTCCGTAACCGATCCCGAAGATCAGCAGAGAGACACCAAAAGCTTTCAGAATTCCCGATAAATTTTTTCTTTTAAAGAACCCATCATAGCTCTCGAAATCAGCCACATCCAGTTCCGGCTGTGATTCCATTTTGCCTGCTTTATAGGGTTTGAGCCAGAGACCGAAAAAGGGTTTGGCCCCGGTAAGCAGGAAGAGCAGGATCACTGCTCCGATCACCAGTTCAGCCGTATGGGTCATGATATACAGTTCCTCATCCACCCCAAGTCCGCGGGCTATGGCTGCCAGGTTGGGTGTCCCTCCTGTATAAACCCCGATCATCATGCCAGAGATCTTCCAGATTTCGGGAATGCTGTTCCTGAAAATGTAGTATCCCACGAAAACCAGAACAACCACAGATGCAACTCCCAGCAAGAGAGAGATAAAGGTGGTTTTTGCCATTTTCGCCCATTTTACCACATTCTCTGAGAAAAGAACCAGCGGAATGCCCAGGAGAATGGTTACACCCATCAGGTCACTCTGCAGACCTGAAATGGATTCCGGGATAATGTGTATGTTCCCCAGGACAAGTCCGCCTGCATAGCAGATCACCACAACCCCTATCTTATTGATGACGGAGAACCTGGTGCTGTAAAAAAGGAGATAAGCCGGAAAGAGGAAATAGAATAAAATAACTGCAATTCCCATGGTATCTTGCGAATTGGTAATTGCGCAAGATAAGGAAAAAGTTAAAAGGGAAAAGTTATTTCGGACAAAGATACTTTGACCTTTTCCCCTGTCCCTTGCTCCTTATTCGGGACACTCCCTGAAACTTTTCCCGTACTGTTCAATGGCCCTGAAACTCATGCCCATGCTGGAAAATCCTCCGTCGTGGAACAGATTCTGCATGGTCACTTTCCTTGTCAGGTCTGAAAAGAGTGTGATGCAGTAATCGGCACAGTCACTGGCCGTGGCATTCCCCAGCGGGGACATCCTGTCCGAGAAGTCTTCCAGTTTATCAAATCCGGAAACCCCGCTTCCTGCAGTGGTGGGCGTGGGGGACTGGGAAATGGTATTGATCCTGATCTTTTTTTCCCTGCCATACATATACCCGAAGCTCCGGGCAATGGATTCAAGGATTGCCTTGGCATCGGCCATGTCATTGTACCCTGCAAAAGTACGCTGGGCCGCCACATAGGAGAGGGCCACAACCGAACCCCACTCCTTGATGGCATCCAGCTTCCTGGCTGTACTCAGCACCTTATGCAGTGAGAATGCCGAAACATCCAGGGTTTTATGGTAATAATCGTAATTAAGGGCATCATAATCGATCCCTTTTCTCACGTTGGGTGACATCCCGATGGAATGAAGAATAAAATCGACTTTCCCACCCAGGATCTCCATGGACTTGACTATCAGATGTTCCAGGTCTTCCAGGCTTGTGGCATCAGCCGAAATTACCTCCGCATTGATCTTTTCTGCCAGCTCGTTGATGGTTCCCATCCTCAGAGCGATGGGAGCATTGGTGAGCACAATCCGGGCCCCTTCTTCATGGGCCTTTTCAGCCACCTTCCAGGCAATGGACTGTTCATTCAGCGCCCCGAAGATGATTCCTGTCTTCCCTTTTAGTAAATTATAAGCCATGGTGAAAGCATTTGATTTGATTGGTTTGTTTTCTGCCCTAATAACAAATATGTGCGTGGTTTGTGCGATCGTTTTTAAACCCTCAACAGGACCCGGGCATTGGAAAGTGCTGCTTCAGTAACTGATTCGCCTGAAAGCATCCGCGCAATTTCGGTGATCCGCTCCTCACTGCTCAGTTTTCTGATCCTGGTGTAGGTAGCCTGATCTGTATCTTCCTTAAAAACAATAAAATGGTCCGTTCCCATGGAAGCCACCTGGGGAAGATGGGTAATGGCCATGACCTGCCTGCCCCCTGCAAGCCTGGCCATGATTCCACCCACCTTTTCTGCAATCTCTCCGCTCACACCGGAATCAATCTCATCAAATATCAGGGTGGGCATCCCTTTGCGGTCCGAAACAAGCGCCTTGATGCAAAGCATCAGCCTGGATACTTCACCTCCTGATGCTACCCTGGAAATCTCTTCCATGGCCACCTGCTTGTTGGCAGAAAAGAGGAATCGTATTTCATCTGAGCCATAAAGATCGTAGCCTGACCTTTTGGAAATATCCACCATGAATCTGGCATTGGGAATACCCACCTCCTTCAGTTGCGCCTCTACCTTTTTTTGCATATCCTCTCCTGCAGCGGCTCTTTTTTTGTGGAGATTTTCCGCAACCAGCTCCATGGATGCAAGAATCTGATCCCGTTCTTTCTCAAGGGCACTGATCTTCTCATCCGAAAAGGTAATCTCCTCGATACTGGCCGAAAGCTTGTCCCTGATGGCAATCAGTTCGGACACCTCGCGTACCCTGTGCTTTTGCATTAAACCAAATAACAGATCGATTCGTTCCTGAAGTTGTTCAAGCTTACCGGGTTCCAGGTCGGTCTTCCCGGCCTGACGTTCAACCTCTGCAGTGAGGTCTTTTAATTCTATATATGCAGATTCCATCCGCTTGGACAGCTCCAGGGCGGGAGTAAAAACCTTTGAAATCTTCAGCAGATGATTGAGGGTTTCCCTGATTTGATCGAGGGCTCCGGAAGACTCCTGCAACAGGAGGTTTGCTGATTGGACCAGTGCATTCCCAATCTCTTCAGCATGCTCTGCTCTCTGGAACTCTGCCTCCAGGGATTCCAGTTCACCTTCTTTCAGGTGGGCCGTCTGAAGTTCATTGTACTGGAACTGCATGAAATCAAGGTCCTCTTTCATTTTCGTGATTTCACCTTTCACTTTCTCCAGTTCTGAACTGATCCGGCTATACGCCCTGTAAGCATCCTGGTATTCCAAAAGATCTTTCTCGTTTCGTGCCAGGTAATCAACCACATCCAGCTGGTACTGGTGTTCTTTCAGTTGCAGGTTCTGGTGTTGCGAATGGATATCAACGAGCCTGTTGCCCACCTCCTTCAGGACGGGCAAATTGACCGGTGTGTCATTGATGAATGCCCTGGACTTTCCCCCGGGGGCAATCTCACGCCTCAATATGGAAACCGGTTCCAGATCCAGGTCGTTGCATTCGAATATCTCCCTGACTACCTCTCCCGTTTTGAAGGATCCTTCAACGATGCACTTTGCATCTTTCAGCTTTAGCACCGAGGTATCCACGCGCTGACCCAGGATCAGTGACAGGGCCCCCATGAGAATGGATTTACCGGCACCCGTTTCCCCGGTGATGGTTGTAAAGCCCTCAGAAAACTGCATATCCAGTTCATCTATCAGTACATAGTTTTTAATGTAGAGGGACTTGATCATGCGTAAGAACCTATATGGGTTGTTCCAGGATGGCTTTGTATTTGTTGATATTGGGTTTATCTATTTCAATAAGGATCTGGTGGGCCCTGTTCCGCTCCTCGGGAAACGATTCTGTATAAACGCTCACTATCTCGTCGGCCTTGGCATCAAAGATCAGGCTTAGCAGGAACATATAGGGGTCAGGGCGTTTCCTGTAGACTTTTTGCAATAGTTCCAGGCTGTTGGTGATCTCAGCCCTTCCTTCTGCAACCTTTTCGTCCATGGTGTCCAGTCCCAGCCTGTGGTAATGGTAGTTGAACTCACGAATCCCCTCATATTCACTGTCAAGCATATCTTTTGCCAGCCAGTACCTGCTTTTGTGGGCCAGGTTATCGAGTGGCTTCCAGCCACTTTCCGGCACATTCTGAGCGTTCATCACAATACGCTCCGCATTTGTAAAATAGGGAGTCCCTCCCATCAATCCGAAGGTGTCATAATCCAGCCCCAGGATATAGTAAGCATAAAAGGCCAGGATGGAGGTCAGGTTAGAAAGATGCGAATTCAGGTCAAACTCAAGGGGCGAAAACTCCACATACCTGAATTGAATATCATTGTCCACGAAATTCAGGGTGGTGGTGTTGTAGTTGGTGTTAAAAACGGGCCTCCGGGCCTGGATGGACAAAGTACCTTTGAACTCATCGGCAGAGGGCTGCTCGGTAATGTTGAACATCAGGTTGCATTCGATACGCTCGTCCATGCTGTACACATGGTCGGTCCACACCCGGTTATTCATGAATTCGTAAATGGCGTTCTGAAGGGTCTGAAACACCTGCTTGTTGGTCCCCTGGATCTGCTGGCTCACTACCTGTACATTGCACCTGAACTCCTGGCCAATGACCAGAACAGAAAAAAGAGAAAAGAGGCCAATCATCAAAATCTTACGCATCTTCCATCATCTTTATCAACCTGTTAACCAGATCCGTTGCCACCTGGTCCTTGGGTTTCAGTTCATACTCTTCCACTTTTCCGGAACGGTCGATCATGGTTACCCTGTTGGTGTCTGTTCCGAATCCGGCCCCGGCCTCTCCAGCAGCATTCAGCACGATCAGGTCCAGGTTTTTTGACTTCAGCTTTGCAACGGCATGCTCAAGTCCGTGATCTGTTTCCAGCGCAAATCCCACAAACAGCTGTCCGCTCCTCTTTTTCCGTCCCAGTTCTGCCGCAATATCCTTTGTGGGCTGCAGCCTGATGCTCCACTCCTGGTTTCCACGTTTCACCTTCCTGGCTTGCGGTTCCACCGGGGTAAAGTCGGAGACAGCTGCATTGAATACAGCAATTTCAGTGCTTCCGGCCACTCCCCGGCAGGCCTCATACATTTCCTCTGCCGAGCTTACACGGATGACCTTTATATCAGGGTTCTCCGTCCTTACATGGACCGGGCCTGAAACAAGGGTAACTGTGGCCCCCTCCCGGGCAAATGCATCAGCAATGGCATAACCCATCTTCCCGGATGAGTGGTTGCCTATATAACGAACGGGATCAATGCTTTCTTGTGTAGGTCCGGCGGTAACAAGGACCTGCTTATTCAGCAGTTTTTTTTTTGCCGGCCCCGGGTCCAGATTTTTAATGAATTGGAGAATCGCATCAGGCTCCTCCATTCTGCCCCTTCCTTCCAGCCCGCTGGCCAGTTCCCCTGATCCGGGCTCAATTACATGGTTGCCATATCCTTTGATCACTTCCAGGTTCTTCTGTGTGGAGGGATGGTTGTACATATCCATATCCATGGCCGGTGCCACCACGACGGGGCATCTTGCGGAGAGGTAGGTGGTCACCAGGAGATTGTCGGCGATTCCTCCTGCCATTTTTCCCAGTGTTGTTGCGGTCACAGGGGCGATGAGCATCAGATCTGCCGAAACCCCCAACTCCACATGGCTGTTCCAGTCCCCTCCTTCTGAACTGAAAAAGTCGGACAGAACTGTAGAGCCTGAAAGTGCAGAAAATGTGACAGGACCCACAAACGCTTTCGCTGTGGGGGTCATGATCACCTGGACCCGGGCCCCCTCCCTGACCAATAATCTGAGAAGATACACCGCCTTGTATGCGGCAATGCTGCCGGTCACACCAAGAATAATGTGTTTTCCTGCCAGGTTCATCAGGAAGGAATGACTACTGTTCCTCTATTTCAGGAGTCTCGTTGATCCTGAAATATATCTGGTCTTCGGATAATTCCTGCAAAGAGATAAGAGAAGGTTTGGGCAAACGCTCGAAAAACCTGGAGATCTCGATCTGCTCGGGGTTCTCAAAAACTTCTTCCAGGTTGTCAGTGTATGAAGCAAACTCTTCCAGCTTCCTGTTCAACTCCTGTTTCATCTCCACACTGATCTGGTTGGCTCTTTTGGCAGCCACCATCACCGTCTGGTAGATGTTATCTGTATTTACATCAAGGTCATCCAGATGTCTGGTCACTGTCGTAAGCGGCGCCTTTGTTTTTTTATAATCCATGTCTTATGTATCTTTGTTTTGATCTTCAAGAAATTTATTGGAGCTTTCATAAATCCGGTTGGCCTCCTTGGTATGCGGGCCATCAGGAAACTCTCCAATAAAACTGTAGTACTCATCCACTGCTGCCTGGTAACGTTCCCGCTGTTTGCTTGAAATGCTGTTATCGGCAAGCAGGAAGGAAGATTTGAGTATCAGGAACATCAACTCTTCCCTGTACCCGGTCTCGGGATAATCGATCAGGCTGTTGCGCAAGGCTATAATGGCCGACTTATAATACCCGAGATCATAATATAATTTGGCGCTGATGAAAGATTTTTCCACCAGTTTGTCTCTCAGTTCAACAATAATTTCCTGCGCCTGGTTCAATCGATCCGAATTGGGATACCTGACCATGAAAATCTGAAAGGAGGTAATTGCTTTATATGTATTCTGCTGATCGAGCTCAGGACGGGGCGATTGCTTATAATAACAATAGGCTACCATAAAGTCAGCCTCTTCAAGGAAGGCGCTGTTGGGATAGGTCATTGAAAGTTCGTTAAAATAGTGTCCCGACATCATATAGTCCCGCTGTCCATAATAACTTTTTGCCTGATAGTACTTTACGGTATCGGCCCTGATGGTCCCCCGGAAAATATTTGCTACCTGATCAAACAAGGTGGCAGCCCTCACAAATTCGCCCTCCTCATAGTAGACAAGACCCTGTTCGTACTTCTTCTGATAGTCCCTGCCTTTCAGGAGTTTCTCGTATTCGCCACAGCCTGTGACCAGGAGCGCTGACACCCCGATTACCATGAAGAATATGACCCTGTTTTTAAACATTGCGCAAAATTACAATTAATTGAGTGATTAATAAAACGATTGCCTAAATAAATACCATACCTATCAAACAAAAATCATTCCACTTTATTGTATAACCCATGCAAAACCAAAGATTAATGTGACGAAGCGCCAACCATCAGCACTCCTGGCTGCAAAAAACAGCATTCCTTGCCACCCATTAAAAAAAGATTAAATTTGCAGCCATAAACAACTAAAAAATAAATCTGTGGATATTTTTGAAAGAATTACCAAGAACAGGGGTCCCATCGGTCAATACCAGAAGGCGGGACATGGATATTTCACATTTCCAAAGCTAGAAGGGGAGATCTCGGCCCATATGAAATTTCGTGGAAAAGAGGTGCTTACCTGGAGTCTGAACAACTACCTCGGACTTGGAAATCACCCGGATGTAAGAAAAGCGGATGCTGATGCAGCTATCCAGTACGGAATGGCTTATCCGATGGGCGCACGGATGATGTCGGGTCAGACAAAGAAACACGAAGAACTTGAGCGCGAACTGGCAGCATTTGTTCAGAAAGAAGATGCATTCCTGCTGAATTACGGTTACCAGGGAATGGCCTCCATCATCGATGCAGTGACCTCCCGGAATGATGTGATCGTATACGATTCAGAAGCACATGCATGTATCCTCGACGGAATGAGGATGTCCCTGGCAAAACGTTTCGTCTTTCCGCACAACGATATGGAAAACCTGGAAACCCAACTGAAGCGTGCCACCAAACGTGCCGATCAGCAGGGTGGCGGTGTGCTGGTTATTTCCGAAGGCGTATTCGGCATGGCCGGAGACCTTGGTAACCTGAAAGCGATTTGCGATTTTAAAGACAAATATGATTTCAGACTGCTGGTGGATGATGCCCACGGATTTGGAACCATGGGTGCCACCGGAATGGGAACCGGAGAACACTTTGGCGTGCAGGATAAGATCGATCTCTACTTTTCCACTTTTGCCAAATCCATGGCAGGAATCGGAGCATTTATTGCCACCAACAAGGAGGTTGTGGATTTTCTCCGTTACAACATGAGGTCGCAGACCTATGCCAAATCATTGCCCATGCCCATGGTGATCGGCGGACTCAAACGACTGGAAATGTTGAAAAATATGCCTGAACTTCGCACCAAACTTTGGGAAGTCGTCGATGCACTTCAAACAGGCCTGAAAGAGGCAGGATTTGACCTTGGGGCAACAGAATCCCCGGTAACTCCTGTCTACATGCGCGGAGGAATTATTGAAGCCACCCAACTGATCCTGGACCTGAGAGAGAACTACGGTATCTTCTGCTCCATGGTGATCTACCCGGTGGTTCCCAAGGGAGACATTTTACTCAGGCTGATCCCCACCGCCATGCACAGCCTGGAGGATGTGAAAGAGACCATCGCAGCCTTTACCGAATGCCGCACCAAACTGGAAGCAGGGGAATACGACAAGGAAGAATTTACTGACATATCTAAGTATGCAAGCTAGCGCTTGCGTTAGTTTGCCAGCTTACGCTGGCGTTAGTATGCTGGCTTCGCCAGCTATATTGGGATAGTGAGAGAGTATTTGATAACTTTCTAACTACTAACAACAAAAACAGGGGGCCGATAAAGCCCCCTGTTTTTGTTCCAATCTATTCTCCCCTGTCAATCCTAACTACCCTACTCCACTTCCCCAAGGTACCTTTCAGCATCCAAAGCAGCCATACAGCCCGATCCGGCTGCAGTAACCGCCTGCCTGTAGGTCTTGTCCTGCAGGTCGCCGCAGGCAAACACACCGGGTACATTGGTTTTGCTTGATCCGGGAATGGTAATCACATAACCGGTTTCATCCGTATCCACATAATCTTTGAAAACATCAGAATTGGGCGTATGACCGATGGCCAGGAAGAACCCGTCAATGTCAATCTTCACAATCTCCTCTCCGGCTTCCCCTTTGTTTTTATAAAGCTCCACGGCCGTAACCACCTGGTCTCCCAGAAGTTCTTTTGTCTGATGCTTCCACAGCACCTCAATATTTTTGGTATTGAATACCCTTTTCTGCATGGCCTTGGATGCCCTGAGTTCGTCCCTTCTGACGATCAGGTAAACTTTCTTACAAATCCCTGCCAGGTAGGAGGCCTCCTCTGCAGCAGTATCTCCTCCGCCCACGACGGCAACTACCTTGTCCCTGTAAAAGAACCCGTCACAGGTGGCACATGCCGAAACACCGTATCCCTTGAATCTCTCTTCGGATTCCAGCCCCAGGTATTTGGCAGTAGCCCCGGTTGCAAGAATAACCGTATCCGCCTCAATGATGGTCTTCTCGTCAATCTCCACACGCTTCACTTTTCCATCCAGTTTCACCCCTGTGGCTAATCCAAAACGCACCTGGGTACCAAAACGTTCTGCCTGCTTTTTCAGATCCTCCATCATGGCCGGTCCATCAATTCCTTCAGGATATCCTGGGAAGTTATCCACTTCGGTGGTGGTGGTCAGCTGACCTCCCATCTGCATCCCGGTATACATCACCGGGTTCATGTTGGCCCGGGCAGCATAGATGGCTGCCGTATAACCTGCCGGTCCGGATCCAAGGATCAGACATTTTACATGTTCGGATACTTCAAGTTCTTTCTTCTCATTGTTTGACTCCTCCGGAGTACTGCCCATGGGTTTGAAAAGGTTCATTGAATTGGGTTATTGGGTTATTGGGTTGGTCGCTATATCACTATTTAAATTACAAATAATATTCTTCCACTGATCAAATACAATACCAATTGTAAAAATAGAGCTTCCGGGAGAACCAACCGGACAATCTTTCAGACAACATGTTGATGGAACTTCCATATGCTGACGGGATGACAGAAAAACAATGCTTCTAAATCCACTTTGGTATTTGAGAATTTCAAATGAATTCCTACATTTGCACCCACATTGATCGGGGTGTAGCTCAGCCAGGTTTAGAGTACGCGTCTGGGGGGCGCGGGGTCGGAAGTTCGAATCTTCTCACCCCGACCAAAGAAAAAAACCATCATGTCACAGACATGGTGGTTTTTTGTATTTCAGGAGCGTTGAAAGCTCGCTTTCATAAGCGAGTGGAATGCAAAAAACAGCACCCAGTGCTGTGGTTTTTTTCTTTGAGAATCCCCCCACCCCTGATCACGAGCCGCCCTGCGGCGAGTAACCTTCTCACCCCGACAAATCAGGACATCTTCTTTTCTTCGAAGGGTGTCCTTTTCTTTTACCCTCCATCGAATATCTAAGAATCATTTTCCAATGACAGTAATAATATGTGTTTTCAGATTTTAGATACAGAAAAATATTACACCCTGTTGGATGATAAATACTGTATTAATTAAATAAACAGATAGCCGTCTATTGGTTACACTGATTGTAAAGGATAAAATCGCATGGCAAAGAAGGATTTAGAAATCTAGATTCCCGACGAAGTAGTTATGGATAAGATCTATCTGATTAGGGGAAAGAAAGTAATGTTAGACCATGATTTGGCAAAGCTATATAGTGTTGAAACCAAAGTTCTGAAGCAGGCAGTTCGAAGAAATGAGGATCGTTTTCCTGACGACTTCATGTTCGAGCTTAGTAATGAAGAATTTGCAATCTTGAGGTCACAATTTGTGACCTCAAGTTGGGGTGGTTCAAGATATCTCCCAATGGCGTTCGCTGAACAAGGGATTGCCATAATCTCAAGTGTGCTAAACAGCAAACAGGCCATACAAGTAAATATTCTTATTATCAGGGTTTTTACCAAAATGAGAAAGTTTATCATAACTCACAAAGATCTGCTATTAAAGATGGAACAGCTGGAGAAAAAGGTAACTAATCATGATGGGAAAATCGCCCTGGTATTTGAGTACCTTAAAAGGTTTATCGATGTTCAGGAAACACCCAGAAAACAGGTAGGCTTCAAAAGAGAAAACGAACGATAGTTCCCTGATATTAGATTATACTGTAAACAATTTATATACTAATTCTAAAACAAAATATTGATATTGGCAACATCCGTCTTGAATAGGGAATTGAAGATGGGAAAACAGGCGGGGCGGCAGGGCCTTATGGTAAAAATGATCGAATGTCGCTGTTTTGCTGTTCCAATGAGCATTTTTTACTTAAATCGTTTGCAAGAATTGAATTGAGCGATTGAAGTATTGTGATTAGACCGTATATTCGGAGGGCAATATGGAACTATTTTTGGTATTTACACTTTCTCCGAGAAAATCCTGGGGGTACCTCCCCTGCACATTGGAGTTCATGGGTTCCCGTTAAAAAAAGGAAATAATGGTTGCCGATGACTATGATATATTCTCCAAATCACCCCAGGTAAGATATCGAAGCATTTTGCCGGATGATCAGGATTTCTTCATGCCATGGAAAAAGGAATCCGAAGAAAATCAGAATATCTGGTTTGAAACTACACTTCGCTTAAAGCTTAATACGGTGGAATGTTATTCTACCATTAAACCTGGCTATGAATCAAGCAACTATGCATATTTGATTGACAAATACGGTTTGGTAATTACCTCCCACCATTTTGCTGCGTTGAATACATCCTTTTCTACCTGGGAAACCTATTGGGAGAAGCAACGAAAAATGAATCCACCTAACTTACTTCTTTCCAATGAAAAGGAAATTTTAGAATTTTTCAAATATAATGCTACAACTGTTGAGCATAATGGAATAGAAAACCTTTGGACAATAGCATTTCGTGGTCGCAAAGATCAGTCATTCTGGAGCGTTTTTGAAGATGCTCCTGAAAATGATAAGGATCGAGCCGAAGTAATCAGTAGAATGTTGCAAATACAACTTGATATCATAAATGAGGTAACCGGAAATCCGAATCCTTATGTTCGCATTATCTTTTACGACGAACTGGCAACGTTAATGGCTAAAGGGTATTTAAAACCACCCGAAGGAGAAAATATGATATGGACATACATTGCAACGCGGCGCGATCCTTACCCTTATCAAGATCTCGTAAATTTTAGTTCAGAAAAGCCCGTAAAATTGGCTATTATATGAACTTCGGATTTGCTTCCACAGGTGCCCATGTAGCGCCTGTCGAAAGCCCATGGAAAATGGAGTTTAATTACCGATATATCAACAACAAATCACCACTCTATTTTTCGGTAGTGAATGTTGGGAATATGAGAGAGTTTTTATTAGACAAAATAACCTTGTTAAAAGAAAAAACTGATGGAAGGATGTATAATTTTAAGAATAAGAGCAGTTTGACAAAACCAGTTAAACTCAAGAAATAAAGAGAATTGAAGACTATGAAAGCAAATATATAAACAAGGATACCCTATAATATTTTTAAAAAACGTTAAACACATACCTTATATGAATAAACTATTTTTTTTATGTATAATAGTGGTTATCCAACTATCTAAATTAGAAACTCTTTTTTCACAAGGTATCTCATATTCGGTCGATAGGGGTTTTTACGAAGAGCCTTTTGAACTAACTATTGGTACTCCAGCATCGTATCAGTTGGTTTATTATACAATAGATTGTTCCACACCCACCAAAGAAAACGGAACGCTATATTCCGATAAAATTTCCATTGATAAAACTACTATTGTTAGAGTAAAAGCATATTCATCAATAGATAGCCTTGAAACTACTCTTTCGTATATTTTTCTTAATGATGTAATTCGCCAGAGTAATATAAAAAATATATACCCTGATAATTGGGCAGATGGAGTTCCTGCACATTATACGCTTACAACAGATATAACAGAGAATCCATTATACAAAGATAGATTAAAACCAGCTTTATTATCACTACCAACAGTTTCAATATCAACTGAAGTGAGTAATTTATTTGGGACAAAAGGTATATATACAAATTCTATTGAGAGAGGTTTCGAATGGGAAAGAAGAACTTCTGTAGAATTTATTTTTCCTGAATCAGGCTCTTCATATGCAACATTTTCCGGATTAAGGATACATGGAGATGCTTCACGAATTCCTGAAAAATCACCTAAACATTCTTTTAAACTTTATTTCAGAGCTGAATATGGCGATGCAAAATTAAATTACCCCTTGTTTGACCGTACAACGAACGATAAGTTTGATGAACTCGTTTTGCGTGCTGGATACAATAATTCGTGGATACATTTCTCAAGTCAGCAGCGATTGTCGGCTCAATATATAAGAGATGAGTGGGTGAGGAGATCGTATAAAGAGATGGGAAATCCTTCTGTAGTTGGAGATTTTTTCCATTTATATATCAATGGTTTCTACTGGGGTGTATATAATATTACCGAAAAATTAAGTTCCGACTTTATGGAAGAATATTTGGGTGGAGAGAAGGAAACATGGAATGTTATTAATAGTGATGGGGCTGTGGATGGAGAAGTTAAACTCTGGACCGACTTAATGTCGCAACTGAAAACGACGCAATCTTCCGATGTTTTGTATGAAATTTTAAAAACAAAAATAGATATTAATAATTTCATTGATTATATGATTCTCAATTACTTTACAGGCATGGATGATTGGGGAGAGAGGAACTGGTATGCTGCCTGTAACAATATGGATACAGCCAAATTTCATTTTTTTTGCTGGGATAGTGAACGTTCCATGGAAGATGTAAATCACAACATTCTCAGTATTGAATATGAAAATTCTCCGGTAACGATTTTTAATAAAATTAAAAATGTGGACGCGTTTGCGTTGCTATTTGCTGATCGAGTATATAAGCATTTATATAACGATGGAATACTTACAAGTGAAAATAATCAAAGACGTTGGGAGGCGTTGTCAGATAAAGTTCGGGAAGCTTTAATTGCAGAATCAGCCCGGTGGGGTAACTACCGAAGAGATGTGCATCAGTACAATAGTTCTTCCACTCAGCTTTATACAACTGACGAACATTGGAAAACGGAAAATCTCCGTATCCATTCTTCATATTACACCAGGCGTAATCCAATCTTTATTAACCAAATAAAAAGTGCCCATTTATATCCAGATGTTGAAGTGCCTACCTATAATTTTGCGAGCGGATATATTTCTAAAACAGATAAATTAGAGATATACCACGAAAGTGAGGGGGGTACCATTTATTATACAATTAATACTGAAAGTCCCGGCGAACATAATACAAAAATAATTGGCGAAAAATACCTATCGCCTATTGGCATAAATGAAGGTACTTTAATCAGAAGTAGATATTTATCTGCACAAGGCGTGTGGAGTCCTTTAAATGAAATTATGCTGCTTCCAGAACAAGATTACAATTCGCTAATGATAAGCGAAATCATGTATAATGCATCTTTGTTTCCCGAATTTATTGAATTAATGAATGCAGGAAATGATGTTATTTCATTGGAGGGATTAAAGTTTACAGAGGGTATTCAACTGAATTTTACTCCTGAAGATAAAATTGATCCCCTCAGTAGCATTGTTGTGACAAAAGATAGTTTAGAATTTTTCGATATATATGATATACAAGCACAGAGACAGTTTTCCGAAAAATTGAAAAATGAAGGAGAAACTATTTTACTTTCTGATTATTTCAATAATGCTATTGATTCTGTATTATACGAACCGTTTTCGCCCTGGCCGGAAGCTATATCAAGTTCAAACAAATCTATAGAACTTATCAGTAGTATTTTGGACAATTCATTAGCAACAAGTTGGAAACTGTCTGAATTTTCTGGAGGTACGCCGCTCGATGTGACTCTGCCTTTAAACCATAACTCTGTAGAGCAATTGGGTAGCAATGAATTTACAAATTTTGTTACTATCTATCCAAATCCAGCCACAGACTATGTAAATATCAAAGTAAATGATAGGGATAGAGCAGAAAATGCAATACTATTGATTTATAACTCAACAGGAGCTTTGATTTTTCAGGATAAGATAGAAACCATAGATCATTCTGTCATCAATATCAATTTTTTGAAATCAGGACTTTATATTTTTGTTGTAAAAACCCAAAATCAAATATGCAAATCAAAAGTTGTAATAGAATAAATGGAATTGGTATACAACTGAAATTGTATCCCTAAAATCAGATTGTGAAAATGCTTATTAGAGGCCGATAGGCTCTCTTTTTCTCTATCCAAAATCAACCTCCTCAAGAAGATACATGAAAAAAAACGGGGAATCCTGGATTAATAAAAAATGAAAAAAAAGAAACCGCCTCATAATGACTTGTGAGACGGCCTCATGATTTCAACCTCCTCCTCTGAAAGCTGGAACATAAAATGCAAGGGGAATTTCTCAATAATTGATCCGTAAAGTCATCAGATAGTGTTTGGCAGGGAGTCAGCCACCCCTACTGCCCTGCACTGGAGGACATTGGTAGGCCTCCCCTAAAGTTAACGAGCCGCTCTGCGGCGAGTAATCTTCTCACCCTTTTGCTGTGATCAGAACCACTTTTATTTCAGGAGGTTTCGTTTTTTGTCAATATAATTTTTCATTTTTTTAACCTGTTACCAATTCAGGCGAATAATTCCCGGAACCATACAAAATCCCCTCCAATACTGGGATTGCTGAAAATATCTATGCACAAAAACCTCCAGCGTAAACAGGAGGGCCTCCTATGGATATATGACCAACTCGCATCTTGATGATCTTCCTGGTGGTTGCAAAGTCCTTAGACCTGATGGTGATGAAGTAGACTCCTTTCTGGAAGGAGGAGTTGGGAGCTATAATATACTAAGTAATTATAACTCAATGCCTATGGTCACCTCAAACATTCCGAAAGGTCTTATTCCGCTACCATCCTCACCTTCAATGTCAGGATCAGTATACTCTTCAGTCCAAGTCGTCTTTGCAGCTCCTAAAAAAATACCTGAATTCACAAAGAATCCGCTGGGAAACCTGAACCTGTATCCCCCGTTGGCGAGGAACGCAATGTTGTTTTCAAAATGAATGTTTTCATTATAAGATCCTGAATGATATAACGATTTCACCCTGTCATATTCAACAAGTAATCCTATATAGGGCTTGTTTTGCTTTTCACTGAGAAAGATCACTGGCCCTGTACCAATAGAAAACCCGGATATTTTGTCTACATATTAGCGTTTTTCATGTCTTTTTCGATAAAAAATGTCTAGTAAGAAATGTTTAATATCCAAAAAAGCATGTGATAGGTTAATAACTTGATATTTTATATCTCTTTCTATGGAACAGGCCCGGAATAATGTAATCGGGTCAGTGAGATTTCGAAGTCCACTTTTGTTGGCCTTTGATTGCTCAACCAACTTTCCTGCAAAAAATTTTAAAAGCATACACCAATGAATAAACTCCTCTACTTTTCTTTGTTTATGCTTATTCAGGGCTTGTACTCTAATATATTTTGACTCTTAGGATATTACGTCTTATCTTGCAAGAATCACCAATGAGTGCTAATTTGTACTGTTTTTGACTTCAATCAAAGCAGAAAAGATTGACCTGAAACTCACTACTATGACCCTTCTATTACCCTATTATTAACCTAAACCTGAAGACCATGAAAGGAAAACTACTTTGCTTATGTGTATTGGCGATATTCACAACGAACCTGGCGTATTCTCAGTATATTGAAGATACGCTCACAATTAACAGGACCGAAGACCCCCCCCTGATCGATGGATATAATGATTGGGAATGGGATACAGAGGAATTTTATACCATTACTGAATGGGGCGAAGATGATCTTGGTAATCCTAAATCGCCTGACCCTTCAGATATTACAGCACAATTTAAAATGCTCTGGGATGATGAGTATATCTACTTTCTGGGCGTCATTGTAGACGATTTTGTAGCCGACATGTCCTCGCTGGTAGATGCCGGGGGAGGAGTTGGGGCACCAACCTGGGAAAACGATAGCTGGGAGTTCTACATTGCGCCTACCCTATCCAAGCTGGAAAGTATGGAGGAGATGACTCAAATACGCTGGTCTTATGCAACAGCAGAGGTCGAGGATGGTACATCAGGGGTGACTATGGGCTGGTCCAGCTTTGGGGATTGGCCTGGTTTCGGATTCGGTGATTTCGCTTTCGCTGCCCGTGAATTGACTGCTGATGGCTGGGTGCTTGAAGTCAGGCTTGACCTCTCTCTTATTGCTGAAAAAGTTGATGGCGGCGTATTGACCGATGGCTCAATAATGGGTTGGAATATCACCGTGAGCGATAATGATGGAGATACCATAAGGGATGATATTGGTAACTGGATACCAGATACCCAGTGGGACCAGGCTGATACATTGGGTATTCTGAAGTTGGGATCAAAATTAACAGGAACTGTTGATCCCAGTGGAATGTTTGATACCCAATTAGAGACAAAATTTAGAATTTATCCCAACCCCGTTGCAAGAGAATTACGTATTAGAGGTGATGCCGACATAGAAGTCATTGAAATTGTCAATTCCGTAGGAGGGATGGTTCAAAGAAGAAGCAATGTCAAAGATAGAATGGACGTTTCGGATCTTCATGCCGGATTTTACTTTATAAAAGTATATTCAGACGACGGCTTGCTTGAAACGCATAAGTTTGTCAAAAAGTAGTCATTATTTTGACAGACACGCTGCTCTCATTTGGGGCTGTATCAAAAGGTACAGCCTTTTTTTTGCTGGGCGTCGAACCGTAACTTTTTTGGGGGAGGATTTGTTGGAAAGATAGGTAAGCTACAGGATTAATATACGAATAATTACCTGGTATTTTGTATCTTTATATGTGTAAATGTTTTATGAAAAATCTGGATTCCAGGCATATATCTTTGCGAGACGGAACAACGGAGATTCGTTTGAGGCGCTCTTTATTCTGGGACATACCAGATGGAGGGGTGGATTTGATTAATAGTAAACGATTAATCATTGAGCGCGTGTTTTCAAGAGGTAACGTAAGTGAATTCAAAAGGATAATCAACTATTTCTCAGAGGAGGAAATAAAGCAAGTGGTTGTTCGAATTGGAACTCTTGATAAAAAGACACTCAACTTTATTTCCAAAGCATATAATATAAAACCCGAAGTGTTTAGATGCTACACAGGGAGGCAGTTAACGAACCAGTATTAGAATTAATCTACACCCTTATGAAAGAGTCTTTTTTACAGGATTTCTTTCTTGTTGGAGGTACTGGATTGGCTTTGCAAATTGGGCATAGGAAATCGGATGACATTGATCTGTTTACGATCAATGATTTCGATCAGGAGCGCCTTTTAGAAAGACTTGAAGCGGAGTTCAACTTTAGCATGGATTATATTGAGAATAACACTATTAAAGGGTTTATAGATGACGTAAAAGTTGATATTTTAAGCCATAAATACCCATTGATCAAACCGGTTTGTGAAATTGAAGGTATTCAGATTGCATCAGTTCAGGATATTTCGGCGATGAAGGTAAATGCCATCTCAAATGATGGTACACGCATAAAGGATTTTGTAGATCTGTATTTCTTGCTTCAAGAACATGGTATAGGTCAATTGTTAGATAGTTACCAGGCTAAATACGCATTACGAAATGTGCTCCATGCCCTGAAAAGTCTTAATTATTTTGATGAAGTGGAAACAGAAGACTGGCCGGTTATCGTCAGAGAAACAGGATTATCATGGGAACGCGTTAAGAAAGTAATTGACAGGGCTTGCAAACAATATTTCCTGGAACTTCGTTAAGATAATCAAGGCTAATAATTTTGTCATTCATTAGGCACATTCGCAATAGAGCGCACCTTGCAGGTTTTACTACTTTTTACGAAATAGCCATTCCCTGAGATCTTGATTTTTAAATGTATCTCCCTTAAATTTGGTCTCGACATCTCATTTTAAAAAACACAATGTAGACCATCATGAAACATCTAAAATTCACATTACTTTTTGCCATAGTAATATCACTGCATGTATCTGTTGAAGCCAAGCGAACCCAGGACTACCGGTACATAGAATTTGAAATAAATACCAATGGCAATGAAACCTATGCCGTTGCAGTGCTGGACAAGCGAGAAGTCGTCACTGATGGATCCCAGGCACCGGATTTTGTCGGATATGTTCGGTCTACCGTAGGCATTGCATGGCCTTTATCAACTGAAAGTACCAGCCCCTTTGCAGAAGATGTCACCTTTGCCATTAAAAATGCCATGGAAAAATCTGGAGCAGAGGTCATAAGCCAATCCACAGAATATACCATGGGATCGGAGGAAGTAGTTGAAAAATTAAAAGCCACAAATGCAGATAAACTTGTACTGGTCACCATTAACAAATGGAGAAATGATACCAAATCCTATTTCAATAAAATAGCAACAGATATGATCTGGGATTTGACTTTACAAATATACGATGCCAATGGTGAGATGGTGGCAGAAAATAATGTCTCTGGTCTGGATGGTGCATTAAATCCTTCAAAGAAGACCAACCAGGCCCTGAGACAGGAGCTTATTGATACATACTTCAAGGAAAAAATGGAAGAGCTGTTTTCCGGGATGGATGTCCCGCCCTCATCAACCATCACCGGTTTCCAGTTAAGCATCAATGGCTTCAACTGCTTCAGCTCGATCTTTTATACTACTATATGATTGCTTATTCTTCAAGAATCCTGATCAAATCAATATTCAAATAATACACCTCTTTCCCATCCCTCTTAGGACTAACTATTCCAAGACCTATAAGTTCATTCATATATTTCGTCAGTGTTGTCCTGCTGGTACGTTTCAATACCCGATTTAGGAGTGCAGGTTTAAAATAGGGTTGCTTAAAGAGGAGTTCATTAACCTCTTTATTGTACCACGTCATTTTTGCTTTGGCGTAATCCAGAGTAACATCCATCTGTTCCAAAATCTCATCGATCAGCCTATTCGTAAAAACAGATGTATAGGATACAGCTTTCATCATGTATATGATCCATTTCGTCCAATCACCCCGCTGAGACACTGTACCCAGATTGTAGTAATAATCTATCTTGTTTTCAATAATATACTTACTCAGATATAAAACAGGTAACGTTAGTAAATCCTGGTTGACCAAATACAATAGGTTTAATATCCTACCTGTACGGCCATTCCCGTCAGAGAAAGGATGAATAGCCTCAAACTGGTAATGAGAGATCGCCATTTTAATCAAAGGATCTGTATGATCTGAATCATTGCCAGCAAGGTAGGCAACCAGATTTTCCAATAAATCCTCAACAATACCTTCTCCCCTGGGGGGTGTGTAAATAACTTCACCTGATCTGAACTCACTATTCTCCAGTTTAATCACAATCTTTGATTGGGGTGAGCGATTTCTCTGCTGTGTATTCTTAATTTGCTGAAAGACTTTTACCAAAGTCTCCATCGTAATACTCCCCTTCTCCTTCATATCGTAAAAACCTGTCCAAAGAGCCTCCCTATATCTAAGAACTTCCTTAGCAGCCCCAGTTGTATTCTCTTCTCTTATTGTTTCAGAGATTGCTTTGTAAAGCTCATCATCGGTAGTGAAAATATTTTCAATCTCGGACGAACTTTTCGCCTCTCGCAATGAAATAGTATTTACAAGCATTAATGGATCCGGAAGTCTTTGCAAGTTCTTATTCAAAGCGGCAAGGTTCCTGCTAGCCAGGCCCCATTCAATCAAGATTTCCTTGTTAATGATCTCTTTTGAGGGTGGAAGCCTGGGAAGCTGATTATACGGTTCTTTTCGGTCAAAGCGTGTTTTTACGTCCATTTTTAAATCAATTTCTGAACATATGGCAAATATATGTTCATTTTCTGACAATGCCCAGGTTTCATGTTCAACCAGAACAAAAAGTCATTTTTACCATGGCAAATCACCTTGTTCTATTTTTCCGGGGTGCTGTCAAGCGGCTCATACTCAAAGGATGGAAATCCCTTCTCGCCGGATGGATTGAAATAGCTCCTGAACCGGATTTTATACAACTCGCCCCCGGTATCCCTGACAACATAGGTATACCCGGGCCGGACCCTGTATTCCGCCGAGTTGGTGGCCTCATCAACTTCCACCGACTTCCAGTCATGCCCGATGGCATCCTGCAGTGCTGAGAACTCATATCCAAGTGCAGTTGACGCATTAACCTCAAAAAAGGGGGTGATGGTATCCAGTGCGGATTCAACCCTGTTGGGATTCAGCCAGACTCCCCTGACATAGTAGGGCGTCGGTATCCCGTTATCGGTATAGAGAATGGTGAAATATTGCGTGAAAAGGAGGTCCCAGTCGCTTTTCAGGGGCTCCAGCAGCGTCATCTCATTGTTATCAAGAGAATATTGCACATAATTAAACCCATCATTTTTAAGTATCTCCACCGTATCAGGACCGCTCAATCCTGGATCACACACCAGGAAGGTGTAGGATCCTTTATCCACCGCGATGAATTGAACCTTCTTTTTCGCCTTATAAGCAATGCCGTCGTACTGGCCCAGCAGCATCACTTCGTTGGAATAAACAGGCTCTCCCTCCGGAAAAGTGACCCACTCCCCTGCCGCTGTGGAATCTGGGTTCCCATCCGATTTGTCAAACAACCATGGATGGGTGGCCAAGCCGGTAAAATCCATGCTTATTTCCGTGGACCCGGTATGGGCCAGTCCCCAGAGATCGGATGAGTTTACCCGGATGTGGAAACCGGAATCAAGGCATTCAAAAGCCAGCACCCAATCGCTGTTTTCGTTCACAGCCACAATGCTTCCCGAACTGAAATCGAAATAGCTCTGGTGGGTGTATATGGAGTTCTGAACAGATACGGATTCAACATCACCGGGAGGAACATAGGGAGGCACCGGCTGATCCTCCTCGAAGCAGGAGACCAGGGCCACAATCATGATCAACATGATGGCAGGAGGAATAATCTTCATGATCCGGGCTTCTTAAATCTGGTAAACTGAACACTGGCCTTGATAAAAAAGGTCCTTCCCCAATTCATCAGCGTGCTGCCACCGGAGCCTCCTGAATGCACGGCCCCTCCTCCCGAGGAGGTGATGGACTTATTATCAAAA
>Ga0315535_1000045_pt1 | contig 69176 bp, 68 predicted proteins | sample SalMarSW160220MG_2_FD_203092 | JGI IMG/M metagenome (GOLD analysis project Ga0315535, IMG submission 203092) | Salt marsh sediment microbial communities from the Plum Island Ecosystem LTER, Massachusetts, United States - Salt Marsh Sediment SW1602-20 ... | reverse complement strand
ATCAAGGTGGCGTTGATAATGCCGATCGCGATGGAGCGTGAACTGCGGTTCGCCATTCGCGAGGGCGGGCGCACGGTTGGAGCCGGCGTCATTACCGAGATCATGGAATAACCGCTGCAAGTCAGGGTGAGCAAGTGATGAATATTCAGAAAATCCGCATTCGGCTAAAGGCCTACGATCATAAACTGCTGGATCAATCGGCCGGAGAGATCATTGATACGGCCCGCCAGACAGGGGCCAAGGTGTCGGGCCCGATTCCCATGCCGACCAGGATCAGTCGTTATACCGTTCTGCGCTCGCCCCATGTTGACAAGAAATCCAGAGAGCAGTTCGAGATTCGCGTCCACAAACGGCTTTTGGACATCCTCGAGCCGACTCAACAGACGCTGGACGCTCTCATGAAGCTCGATCTGTCGGCAGGTGTCGACGTCGAGATCAAGACCTGAGGTGGAGGTCGGATATGCCAACCGTTGATGTTTGGAACTTAGATCACGAGAAGGTCGGCACGCTTGAACTGGCCGATGATGTTTTCGGCCAGGCTTCGCGGCGCGACCTCGTCTCAGACGTGGTCAGGTGCCAGATGGCCCGCATTCGCGCAGGCTCAGCCAGCACGAAAACCCGGGCCATGGTAAGCGGGACCGGAGCCAAGCCTTTTCGGCAGAAACGCACCGGCCGCGCCCGCCAGGGCACCTGGCGCTCACCGCACCATCGTGGAGGCGGTGTGGCGTTCGGACCCCGGCCGCGAAAGTATACGCCGAAATTGTCCAAGAAAGTGCGTCGGATAGCCTTGCGCTCGTTGCTCAGCGACCAGGCCCGCGAGAACAAGCTTTTCGTGGTTCGCGAGTTTGACCTGCAGGAGATCAAGACCAGTAAGCTGGCCAAGGCGATCGCCAAGTTCGGGCTTTCAAAGTGTCTGCTGGTTGATAGCAAGGACAACAACGTTCTCAAGCTTTCGGCCCGTAATCTTCCCCGAACGGCATATTTATCGGTTGCCGGTCTGAGCCTGCTTGAACTGATGCGCTACGATGCGCTGCTGATTAGTGAACGTTCTGTCAAGCAGCTCGAAGGAGAGCTGAAGTCATGAAGTCGCCGGAAGATATCATTCTCAGGCCGATCGTCACCGAGAAGAGTAACACCATGCAGGAGCAGAGCAACCAGGTTGTGTTCCGAGTGGCCAAGGGCGCCAACAAAGTCGACATTCGTATGGCGGTCGAAAAGCTTTTTAGTGTCAAGGTTGTCTCGGTCAGAACCTACAGGACACCCACGCGGCTGCGGCGTGTCGGCCGCAATGTTGGAAGGCGGCCTTCCTGGAAAAAAGCCGTTGTGCGTCTGCGTGAGGGTGACAAGATCGAATTCTTCAGCGGCGTCTGAGATGCACACCTCGAAAAGGTGAGGTAGCGCCCGTACAAGGAGCCAATTTGCGAAGACGGGCACAACGAAGACGATGGGTTTTTTAGTGGTTTTCGATAAGTTGCTGGATTGGGAATGAGGTAGCGATGGGAATCAAGATATACAATCCGAAAACGCCTGGCCGGCGGAAAATGACAGCCAACGACTACGCTCCACTGAGCGGGGAAAGCAAGCCGGAACGAGGCTTGACTTCACCCAAGAAGCGCTCCAGCGGCAGGAACAACCTGGGCAGGATCACTACTCGTCATCGTGGTTGCGGTCACAAGCGCAAGCTGCGCAAGATCGATTTCAAACGCAAGAAGGTCGAGATTGCGGCTAAAGTCAAGGCCATTCAATATGATCCGAACCGCTCGGCACATATCGCGCTTCTGCATTACATTGACGGCGAAAAAGCCTATATCTTGTGGCCGGTCGATCTGGCGGTGGGTGATACCGTAGTGGCCAGCGAACATGCTGATATTCGTCCCGGTAATCACCTGCCCTTGAGTAACATGCCTCTGGGCACGGCCATTCACAACCTGGAGATCAAGCTTGGCAAAGGCGGGCAATTGATCCGCGCCGGCGGTTCGTCGGGACAGTTGATTGCCAAGGAAGGCAAGTACGCACAAGTGCGTCTGCCTTCCGGCGAAGTGCGCAAAGTGCACCGCGATTGCTGGGCCACCGTGGGTCAGGTCGGCAATATCGACCACGAGAATATCAAGCTCGGCAAGGCCGGCCGTACGCGTTGGCTGGGCAGGCGCCCGTCAGTGCGCGGCGTGGTTATGAACCCGGTCGATCACCCTCACGGTGGAGGAGAGGGTCGCGCGGGACAAGGAAACCCGCACCCGGTTTCTCCGTGGGGTTGGCCAACCAAGGGCTATAAGACGAGGAAGAACAGGCGGACTGACAAGTACATCGTTCGCCGGCGGAAGTCGAAATAATCCGCCGGACGGTGACGAGGAGCGAGACGTGGCACGGTCGGTAAAAAAGGGTCCATTTATTGACGAGCACCTGATGAAGAAGGTTCTCGATGCGACGCGAACGGGCAACAAGAAGGTCATCAAGACCTGGTCGCGTAGGTCGACCATCATACCCGAGATGGTAAGCCTGACTTTTGCCGTGCACAACGGCAATAAGTTCATTCCCGTGTTCGTAACCGAGAATATGGTCGGGCACAAGCTGGGAGAGTTTTCCCCGACGCGGACGTTCCGCGGTCATTCGGGTGACAGCAAATCCAAGCCCAAGCCGGGCAAGAAGGGTTGAGCAACTCCGGAATAGTGCCGGTGAGTTCAGCCACACGAGGACGAGGACCATGAGCCAGAGAAAAAAGCGCAGGAAAGAACGAGAGGCCGAACAGCGCGAGATGCAGAAGCACAAGCGTGGAAGCCTCCACTATCTGCGGGTTTCGCCTAGAAAGGTCAGGTCCGTGGTCGACACTATCCGCGGGCGGCAGGTGGAAGACGCCTTGGCAATCCTCGATTTCACCAACAGGGCCGCAGCTGCACCGCTGGCGAAGATTTTGCGCTCTGTCGTTGCCAACGCATCCGACTCTGGAAACGTGGACATCGACAAGCTGGTGGTTAAGGAGATCATGGTTGATCAGGGTCCGATGTTGAAGCGCTTCCAGCCAAGGGCCATGGGGCGTGCCAGCCTGATCCAGAAGAAGACTAGTCACGTCCACTTTATGCTGGACGAAAGAAAATAAGGAGGTCGTTCTTGGGCCAGAAAGTAAATCCCATTGGGTTCAGATTAGGCTTCATCCGTTCGTGGGACTCGAAGTGGGTGTCGCGTAAGAATTACGCCAAGTGGCTTCACGAGGATATCCGGCTGCGCAGGCACATTCGCAAGCACCTCGAACGGGCGGGTATTTCACGTGTGTTCATTGAACGGGCCGGGGACAAGGCCAAGGTAAACGTGTTCACAGCTCGACCGGGCATTGTCATCGGTAAGCGCGGCGCCGGCGTCGAGAATCTGAAGAAAGAATTACAGAAGCTCGTGGACAGCGAGGTTTTTCTGAACATTCGCGAGGTGCGCAAAGCCGAGTTGGACGCCCAGCTTGTCGCCGAGAATGTGGCCAGCCAGCTCGTCAACCGCGTGGCTTTCAGGCGGGCAATGAAGAAGGCGGTTTCTACCTCGTTGAAGTTCGGTGCCAAGGGAATCAAGATACACTGCGCCGGTCGCCTGGGAGGGAGCGAGATGGCCAGGCGCGAGTGGTATCGTGAGGGACGAGTGCCGCTGCACACCCTTCGGGCGGATATCGACTACGGCCTGGCGGTGGCCAAGACGACATATGGCACCATCGGAGTCAAGGTTTGGATTTTCAAAGGAGAGATCCTGGATATTACCCGGCGCACGTTGAGAGTCTAGAGCATCGCCGAGGGAGAGAATAATGCTGCAACCCAGTAAGGTAAAGTGGAGAAAGATACAGAAGGGAAAACGCAGAGGCAAAGCCTATCGAGGCAGCAGCCTGGCGTTCGGCGATATCGGCATCATGGCCACGGAGTGTGGTTGGATCACCGCCCGCCAGATTGAGGCCAGTCGTGTTGCCATCACGCGCCATGTCAAGCGCGGCGGTAAGGTTTGGGTGCGCATCTTCCCGGACAAACCGCTGACCAAGAAGCCTCTCGAGACCAGGATGGGCAAGGGCAAAGGCTCTCCCGAGTACTGGGTGGCGGTGATCAAGCCGGGCCGGATCCTGTTCGAATTGGAGGGTGTATCCGATGAGATTGCACGCGAGGCGTTTCGGCTCGCCGGGCACAAGCTTTCGGTCTCAACCAAGGTGATCTCGCGAGGGGACGAGCTATGAAGGCAGGCGAGTACAGGGAGAGAACAGTCGAAGAGCTGCGACACTCGGAGGAGGATCTCAAGCAGGATCTATTCAACCTCCGCTTCCAGCATGCCACCGGGCAGTTGGACGATGTGTCCCGCTTGAATGCCACCCGACGAGATTTGGCGCGGGTGAAGACCATCATCCGGGAGAACGAGCTTGGCTTGAGCCGAGTTGCGAAAGGCAAAGCCGAAGGTTCCCAAGAGCAGGTCGAGGAGTAACTCATGGCCAGGCGAGTCAGAGGCAACCCGAAGGTCAGGACGGGCAAGGTAATCGGCGACAAGATGGAAAAGACTGTCGTGGTCGAAGTACGAGCCAAGGTTATGCACCCCGTCTACAGGAAATACGTGCAAAGGCGAAGGCGATTCAAGGCTCACGATGCCGGTGACAACTGTCATCTCGGCGACCGTGTCGAGATCGTCGAGTCGCGTCCATATAGCAAAAGCAAGCGCTGGCGTGTTCGCAGAGTGATCGAACGCGGAGTGCAGGAATAGTAAGGCAGGATATTGTTCCGCAGGTGACGGTGGATAGGAGACGGTCATGATCCAGATGCAAACCATACTCAACGTAGCGGACAACTCCGGGGCGAAACGCGTCCAGTGCATCAAGGTTCTGGGCGGATCCAAGCGCAAGTATGCCGGCATCGGTGATATCATAGTCGTTTCCGTCAAGGAGGCGCTGCCTGGCTCGAAAGTAAAGAAGGGTGAGGTCCGTCGGGCGGTGATAGTCAGAGTGGCAAAGGAGATTGGCCGGCCGGACGGGACCTATATCAAGTTCGACGATAACTCCGCCGTGCTGATAAGCCCTCAGAAGGAACCCATCGGAACGCGCATCTTTGGGCCGGTAGCACGTGAACTGCGTGCCAAGAACTTCATGAAAATAGTGTCCCTGGCACCAGAGGTGTTGTGATGCCTGTTGTACGCGGAAAGGATTTATAAGATGGCAACTAATCTGAAAAAGAATGACATGGTGGTCGTTCTTGCTGGTCGGGACAAGAACCGCCAGGGCAAGGTCCTTGATATCCTGCGTGCAAAACAACGCGTTGTAGTCGAAGGCCTCAACATGGTCAAGCGCCACGTCAAGTCCGGCAGCGACCCCAAGGCACCGCAGGGTGGAATCATCGAAGTGGCGGCGCCGATTCACATATCGAACGTCAAGCTGGTATGCGGTAAGTGCAGCCAACCGACGAAGACCAGGATCAAAAAGCTCGATGACGGCAAGAAGGTTCGTTTTTGCCGCAAGTGCAACGAGAGCTTGGATAAGTGACCCCGACGAGGTGAGCGGAAAGGCTCGCCGGAGGGCTGTAAAAGATGGCAAGGCTCAAGGAAATGTATGACAAGGAAGTCGTTCCCAAGATGATGAAACAGTTCGGGTACAAGAACAAAATGCAGGTCCCGCGCCTTCACAAGATCGTCGTCAACATGGGCCTGGGTGAGGCATTGCAGAACCCGAAAATCATCGACTCGTCTGTCAAGGAAATGGCGGCCATCACCGGCCAGCGTCCGGTGACGACCAAGGCCAAGAAGTCCATCGCCAATTTCAAGTTGCGCGAAGGTATGACAATCGGCTGCAAGGTGACCGTGAGAAAAAGACGTATGTATGAGTTTCTTGATCGCCTTGTCAGTGTTGCCATTCCCAGGGTGCGTGATTTCAAGGGTATTTCGGGACGAGCCTTCGACGGACAAGGTAGCTTTACGCTCGGGGTCAAAGAACAGATCATCTTTCCCGAGATTAACTACGACAAGATCGAAAAGATCAAAGGTATGAACATTTGTATCGTAACTACCGCCAAGACGGACGAGGAAGGTCGTGCCCTGCTGACTCACCTGGGCATGCCATTCCGCAAATAAACCGTGGCGGGCGAGGCAATAGCGAGGAGATGATTTCGTGGCGAAAAAATCTAAGATAGCCCAGGCAAAAAGGAAGGCAAAATTCAAGGTACGCCAGTACAACCGTTGTCCCTTGTGCGGGCGATCGAGGGCCTATTTGCGCAAGTTCGACATGTGCAGACTTTGTTTCCGCAGCCTGGCGCTGAGTGGGGAGATCCCCGGAGTGACAAAGGCGAGTTGGTAGCAGGCAGCGGAAGTCGTTGCCCGCCCGGACGAGGAGTTAAAACATGAGTATGTCTGATCCCATTGCCGATTTCCTGACGCGCATTAGGAACGCCTGCCAGGCTTCCAAGGAAGAGGTGACAATACCGGCTTCCAACCAGAAGGCGCGCTTGGCCGAGATTCTTCGCGATGAAGGCTACATAGATGATTTTACGAGGGTGCCCGACAAGTTGCAGGGCCTGCTGATCGTAAAGTTGCGCTACGCCGATGACGGCAAGAAGATTATTCGCGGGCTCAAGAGGGAAAGCCGCCCCGGGCGGCGCGTCTACGTCGGCAGCGACAACTTGCCCAGGGTTCGTAATGGGCTTGGCACCGCCATCATTTCAACGTCACACGGCATATTGACCGACAAGCAGGCTCGTCGTCGGAAGGTTGGCGGCGAATACTTGTGCTCAATCTGGTAGTTGCCAGGGCAGGCTGACTGAAAGGAAAACGACGTGTCACGGATAGGAAAAAAGCCAATCGAGATTCCCGACGGTGTGACCGTCAACGTCGGTGAGGAGACGGTGGCCGTCAAGGGGCCAAAGGGAACTCTTGAAAAACGGCTGTTGGCCGGTATTCAGCTGCAGTTGTCCGAAAACAAACTGCAGGTGACCCGCGAGAAAGACGACCGTGACGGCCGCTCGAAACAAGGTTTGCTGCGGGCGCTGATTGCCAACATGGTTACCGGCGTAAGTAAGGGCTTCGAACGGGGGCTCGAAATCAGCGGGGTAGGTTACCGGGCCGAGAAAACTGGCGACGCTGTTACATTGTTTCTGGGATTTTCCCACAAGGTCGAGATCAAGATTCCCGAGGGCATCGAGATTGTGATCGACAAGCCCACTCATGTGGTGGTCAAGGGAATCGACCGCGAAAAGGTAGGCCAAGTTGCAGCCAAGATACGTTCTTTACGGCGTCCGGATCCCTACAAGGCGAAGGGTATCATCTACGAGGGCGAGAGAATATTGCGTAAGGTCGGCAAGAAGGCCATTAGCTAGATTCGGCAGGAGAGTAAGATGATTTCAAACCTAAGAGATAAGCAAGCCAAGCGACTCAAGCGACGCCGCAGAATCCGCGTGCGGGTTTCAGGCACATCCGAGTGTCCCCGTCTGACGGTTTTCAGGAGCGCCAAGAACACGTTTGCCCAGGTCATAGACGATCAGAGCGGGCGAGTGCTCGCGTCCGCCTCGACCATTGACAAGGAACTGCGGAAAACACTGGCTGGTCTCAAGAAGGCCGAGGCGGCCGGCAAAGTTGGAGCGCTGCTGGCCGAGCGTTGTCTGAAGAAAGAAATCAAGCAGGTTGTGTTCGATCGTAATGGCTATGCATACCACGGACGGGTGGCCAAGTTGGCCTCAGCCGCTCGTGAGAAAGGGCTGTCGCTGTGAACCAGAGAATGAGGATGGATCAGGGAAGAGACAGCGAGTTCGACCTGATCGATCGGGTCGTCAGCATCAACCGCGTGGCCAAGGTCGTCAAGGGCGGTCGACGCTTTCGCTTTGGCGCCATCGTCGTGGTGGGTGATGGTTCGGGCTCGGTTGGCGTCGGAAAAGGTAAGGCCAACGAGGTGCCCGAGGCAATTCGCAAGGCCAACGAGAACGCCAGGAAGTTGATGAAAAAGATCCCCCTGGTGGAAGGTACGATTCCTCATGAGGTGATTGGCCGTGCCGGAGCCGGCAGCGTGCTGCTCAGACCAGCTCGCAAGGGAACGGGCGTCATTGCCGGCGGCCCGGTACGGGCTATTCTGGAAGTGGCCGGTGTGCGGGACGTGTTGACCAAATGTCTCGGCAGCAATAACCCACATAGTGTGGTGCGAGCGACACTGGCGGCGCTGGATGACCTCGAGAGTTCTGAGCAGGTCGCCCGCAGGAGAAAACTGGCGCCCGAGAACATTACCTGAGCAGAGGTTTGAGATGGCGGGAAAGCTTAAGATTACTTTAGTAAAGAGCAGAATCGGTCGCCTGCCCAAACAGCGTAAAGTGCTGGATGGACTGGGACTCAAACGGCGGCACCAAGTGGTGGTGCGAGAGGACACGCCGGCCATACGCGGTATGGTGAAAAAAATCGACTTCATGCTGAATGTCGAGGAATGCTGACAATCGACTGCATGAAAGTGGAGGAAGTGATGGGTTTGCACGACTTGACGGGCGCTTCGGGCGCAAAGAGAAAACGCAAGCGCGTCGGGCGTGGCTCGGGTTCTGGTTGGGGAGGAACGGCCGGCCGCGGACACAAGGGGCAGCTGTCAAGATCCGGTGCCCAGGTCGCCCCTGGTTTCGAGGGCGGTCAGATGCCCTTACAGCGGCGCATGCCCAAGCGAGGATTCAAGAATTTTTGTGCAAAGCGCTACGCGGTTGTTCATGTCGGCGACCTCGATCGCTTCGATGCCAACGCCGTGATAGATCCGGCTGCGCTGTGTGAGGCCGGACTACTGCGACGAGTGGAAGACCTGGTCAAGATTCTCGGCGACGGTGAGATTAAAAAGCCGTTGGTCGTGCATGCCCAAGGGTTCAGTCAGACTGCCAGGCAGAAGATCGAGGCCGCGGGCGGCAAGGCCGAGGTCGTGGGCAAGATCTGGAAGATCAGAAAGTCGGCTCCCTGAGGAGGGACGTTTTGCCATCAGTATTCGGAAACCTGTCGAAGATCCCTGAGCTGCGCAAGCGGATCATCTTTACCATCCTGATGCTGGGCATCTATCGCATCGGTGTATTTGTCACGGTTCCCGGCGTGGATCGCGGTATCGTACAGAAGCTCCTGGGAAGCAGCGGCGGTTTTTTAGGCCTGTTTAACATGTTCTCGGGCGGAGCCCTGCGCCAGATGTCGGTTTTCGCACTGGGTATCATGCCTTATATCAGCGCTTCGATCATTCTGCAGTTGATGGCCGTGGTCGTTCCGGCCATCGAGCGCTTACAGAAGGAAGGCGAGGTAGGACGCAAGAAGATTACCCAGTACACAAGATACGGGACAGTGCTACTAAGCATGATCCAGGGTATGGGAATCGCCTTTTACCTCGAGAGCCTGAAGTCAAACCTGGGCGAGGCGGTGGTGGCCGACCCGGGTTGGGCATTCAGGATCATGACGATTATCTCACTGACCGCCGGCACGGCGTTCATCATGTGGCTGGGCGAACAGATTACCGAGCGCGGTATCGGTAACGGAATTTCGCTGATCATCACCGCCGGCATCGTCTCGCGTTTTCCAGACGCGGTAATAAGCCTGGCCAGCTTTATTCGCAAGGGCATCATGATGCCCTTCACGGTCTTCGTCGTGGCGATCATCGCAGTCGGTGTGGTTGCGGTAATTGTTTTCTTCGAGAGGGCCCAACGGCGAATTCCGGTTCAGTATGCCAGACGGGTAGTCGGACGCAAGATGTACGGCGGGCAGAGCACCCACCTGCCGTTGAAGGTGAACACTTCGGGCGTCATTCCGCCTATCTTCGCCTCGTCGATCTTGCTATTCCCCGCTACCCTGGCCAATTTCATCCAGAAGCCCTGGATGCAAGATTTCAAGAACATGCTCAGTCCCGGTAGCTGGAGTTACATGACTGTTTATGTTCTGCTGATTGTCTTCTTCTGCTACTTCTACACGGCGGTCACTTTCAATCCTATCGATGTGGCCGACAATATGAAGAAGTACGGCGGGTACATTCCGGGGATCAGGCCGGGCAAACAGACAGCCGTCTATATCGACAAGGTTTTGAGCCGCATTACTTTCGGTGGGGCACTCTATGTCTCGGCAGTGTGTGTGTTGCCTACTTTGATGATCCAGCAGTTCAACGTGCCGTTCTATTACGGCGGAACGAGCCTGCTGATCGTCGTCGGGGTTTCACTAGACACGGTTTCGCAAATCGAAACACATCTCATTACTCGCCATTACGACGGCCTGACGGGGCCGAAGGGCCCACGAATCAGGGGCCGCGGGCGCAAAGGTTGAGGAGTACCAAAATGAAGCTGGTATTGCTGGGCCCCCCGGGGGCAGGTAAGGGAACGCAGGCAAAGCGTTTGATCGAGAAACTGGCTATTCCGCAGATCTCGACTGGTGATTTGCTGCGGGCTGCGGTTCGGGACGAGACCGAGCTTGGCCTGCGTGCCAAAGCCAAGATGGACGCCGGTGAGCTGGTATCCGATGAGATCGTAATTGGCATGGTAAAAGAGCGTCTGGCCAAGAAAGACTGCGAGCCGGGATACATTCTTGACGGATTTCCACGCGCCGTAGCACAGGCAGAGGCATTGCAGGGCTTGCTTATCGACGGTGGCGGATTGGATCACGTAATAAGCATAGAGGTACCCGAAGAGGAGCTGGTACGCAGACTTACCGGCCGACGTAGTTGCCCCAAGTGCGGGGCCATGTTCCACGTCGTTTTCTCTGCGCCTTCTAAAGAAGGTATCTGCGACAAGTGCGGTGGCGAGTTAATAACACGAGCCGACGACAATGAAGACACCATTCGTAACCGCATTGCCGTATACTGCGAACAGACCGAGCCCTTGAAGGACTTCTATATAAAGCTGGGTTTGCTGCGCCCTGTCGATGGCACCGGGACACCGGCCGAGATCGAGCACAAGATAGCCGAGGTGATAGGCAAGGCATGAGCATGGCTATTTACTTGAAATCCAGATCTGAGATCGAGACCATGCGCGAGGCGGATCGCATAGTCGCCAAGGTTCTCGATGCTGTGCGCGAAAAGGCGCGGCCGGGGGTGTCTACCCTCGATCTCGATCTGATGGCCGAGGAAATGACCCGCAAGATGGGTGCTCGGCCGGCTTTCAAGGGTTACCAGGGAGCCGGACCTTATCCTTTTCCCGGCAGCCTGTGCACTTCGATCAACGAGGAGGTCGTTCACGGCATTCCATCGGACAAGCGCAAGCTCAAGGAAGGCGACATCCTCAGCATCGATTTCGGAACGTTGCTGGACGGTCTCTATGGCGATGCGGCCATTACTATTCCGATCGGGCGTGTCAGCCGGACGGCGGAGCGCCTGATGCGTGTGACGAGCGAAGCGCTGGAACTGGCCATAGATAAGGCAGTCCGCGTGGGCGGACGGATCGGAGATATCGGGGCCGTCATTCAGGATCACATTGAGGCGGAGGGTTTCTCGGTGGTAAGGGATTTCGTGGGTCACGGTGTCGGTCGCGACTTGCACGAGGAGCCTCAGATTCCCCACTATCGATCATCCGGGCACAACGAGAGAATTAGAGCGGGCATGGTGCTGGCTATTGAGCCAATGGTGAACGCCGGTACATGGGAGGTAGAGACGGCGGCCGACGGGTGGACGCAGTTGACCCGGGACAGAAAACTGTCCGCTCATTTCGAACATTCTATTGCAGTTGAAGAAGACGGGCCTGTGGTTCTAAGTCGCCCGTGAAAGGGAGTATCAAGATGAAGGTCAGAGCCTCTGTAAAAAAGATATGCAAGAACTGCCGGATTCTCAGGCGAAGAGGCGTAGTCAGGGTAATTTGCAAGAATCCCCGGCACAAACAGCGCCAGGGATTCAAGATATCCACGAAGGTTTGAAGGAGGTGTCGCGGTGGCACGTATTGCGGGTGTAGACTTGCCCAGGAATAAGCGGGTCGTCATTGCCTTGACTTATATCTACGGAATCGGCAACACGCGAGCTGGAAAGATCGTGAAGGATGCCGGTCTGGATCCCAGCAAGCGCACGGATAAACTCTCGGAGGATGACGTCAAGAAGCTGCGCGAATATATAGATGCCAACTACAAGGTCGAGGGTGATCTGAGGCGCGAGGTGTCGATGAATATCAAGCGCCTGATGGACCTCAACGCTTACCGCGGCATGCGGCACCGGCGCGGCTTACCGGTCAGGGGTCAGCGCACGCATACGAACGCGAGAACGCGCAAAGGGCCTCGCAGGGCTATCGTCAAGAAGAAGGGCCCTGTCCGCAAGTAAAGCGGCCTCAGGGTAATTCGGGCAAGGAGATACGAAGTGGCGAAAGCGAAGAAGAAGGTTAAAAAGCATGTGCAGAGTGGAATCGCGCACATCAGGGCGACATTCAACAACACGATTGTCACGATAACCGATGTTGCCGGCAACGTTGTAGCCTGGTCGAGCGCCGGCGCGCGAGGCTTCAAGGGGTCGCGCAAGAGTACGCCGTTCGCGGCCCAACTTGCCGCGCAGGACGCCGCCAAGAAGGCCCAGGATAACGGAATGCGGCAACTTGGCGTCGAGGTCAAGGGACCGGGAGCCGGCCGTGAGGCGGCCATCAGGGCCCTGCAGGCTTCCGGTTTGAAAGTGACGATGATCAAGGATGTGACGCCCATTCCACATAATGGTTGCCGGCCGCCAAAACGGCGGCGGGTTTGATGTCAAGATAGTTAGGAGGATCTTGTGGCTCGCTATACGGGTTCTGTCTGCAAGTTTTGTCGGCGGGAAAAGCTCAAGCTGTTTCTGAAAGGCGACCGGTGCTTTTCCGAGAAATGTTCGGTTGATCGCCGTCCATACCCACCGGGTGAACATGGACAACGACGAAGCAAATTCTCATCTTACGGGGCACAGCTCAGGGAGAAGCAAAAGGTCAAGAGGATATACGGCTTTTTGGAAAAACAATTCAGGATTACCTTCAAGCGTGCCCAGAGAATGAAAGGCATCAAAGGAGAGAATCTGCTTCTGATCCTTGAGCGCAGGCTGGACAACATGGTTTTTCGCATGGGGTTTGCGCGCACACGTCGTGAAGCCCGTCAGCTTGTCAGGCATGGCCATTTCCGGGTAAACGGCAAGAAGGTATCAGTGCCCTCGTACCAGCTAAAGGTCGGGGACGAGGTTCAGGTAAAAGAGCGCAGTAACAAAATCGATTTATTCGCGGATGCCATTGAGGGCGCCGAGCGTAGAGGATTGCCTGCGTGGATCGAACTGGACCGCAAGGAAATGAAGGCGGTTGTTTCCGCCTTCCCGAGCCGCGAAGACATAACGATGCCGATCCAGGAGCAGATGATCGTCGAGCTATACTCGAAGTAAAAGAAAACTGGCACTGGGGCATGTGATTCGGAAAGATTCAGGAGGAGTAATGGCAACCGATATTTCCAGGTACTGGCGGGATCAGATCAAACCGAAGACGCTGCTGGTCGATAGGGAGACGCTAAGTAGCTTCTATGGAAAATTTGTCGGAGAGCCGTTCGAACGTGGTTTCGGGATAACGATCGGCAACTCGATGAGAAGGGTGCTGCTTTCCAGTATCCAGGGAGCAGCCTTCACTGCGGTTAAAATAGACGGTATCTTGCATGAATTCACGGCTATCCCCGAGGTATCCGAGGACGTTACGGATATAGTCCTCAATCTGAAGGAAGTGCGGATAAAGATGGATGGCTGGGAGCCGAAAGTCTGCACTATCGATGCCAAGGGGCCATGCGAGGTGACGGCTGGGGACATCAAGACGGACGGAACCTTAAAGATCCTGAACCCCGAACACCACGTCGCCACAGTTTCGGCACGCGGTCACCTGAAGATGGAGATCCACGCGTCCCGTGGCCGCGGTTACATTCCGGCTGACATCAACAAGGATGACGAGACAGAGGTTGGTCTGATTCTTATGGACTCGGTCTTTTCCCCTATAAAAAAGGTCAACTACAAAGTTACTAATGCCCGTGTGGGCCGCATGACCGACTATGACAAGCTGACAATGGAAGTCTGGACTGATGGCAGTGTGAACCCGCAGGACGCAGTGGCCTATGCCGGAAAGATTCTCAAAGAGCAGTTGACTATCTTCATCAACTTCCCGGAAGAGGATGTCGGCGACGAGGAAGAGCACAACGAGGAACAAGAACGCCAGATGGATCTTCTCATGCGCAGTGTGGATGAGCTGGAATTATCTGTGCGCTCTGCAAACTGCCTGGAGAACGCCAATATCAAGAGCATTGGAGACCTGGTCCAGAAGACCGAGGCAGAGATGCTGAAGACGAAGAATTTCGGCCGCAAGTCGTTGAAGGAGATCAAGGATCTTCTGGCAGAGATGGGCCTGGGTCTCGGCATGAAGCTTGACAATTGGCCCCCAAAGGATGCCAAGCGTGCCCGGGATAAGGAGAGCTGAAAATGAGACACCAGAGGAATAGCCGCCGCTTTGGGCTCAAGCCGGCACACCGCATTGCGATGTTCAAAAACATGGTAACCTCTCTCTTTATCAGCGAGAGGATCCTGACGACTGTCGAGAGAGCCAAAGAACTCCGGCGCCTGGCAGAAAGGTTAATTACACTCGGTAAGCGCGGCGACCTGGCAGCGCGAAGGCTGGCGGCCAGTCGATTGAATGTAACCGGACGCAAAGTGGGCGGACGCATGCTGTACGAAGAGCGCGCTCTGCGCAAGCTCTTTGATGCACTTGGACCTCGTTTCGAGAAACGCTCTGGCGGATACACGCGTATCATTCGCACCGGCTACCGCAGGGGTGATGGGGCCGCGATGGCGTTTTTAGAGCTGCTTCCCGAAGAGAAGAAGACCGCTCCAAAGAAGGGCGCCAAGAAGGGTAAGGGCGCTCAGAAGCGATCTTCAACGGCCAAGTCTGGCGATGCCAAGAAGAAAGCCGCTCCCAAGAAAGCCGCTTCCAAGAAAACTGCCGCCACGAAGGCCACTCCCGCGAAGGCCGCATCCAGAAAAACTGCATCCAAGAAGGCCGGCGGCAAAAAGGCCCCAAAAGCGAAGAAGAGCGAAGAATAATCCCCTTCTGCGGTCAACTTTTTTCAGGTACCAAATAAACTATTTTGACTTTGTTGGTTTCGGGAATTGGTTCCGAGATGGAAACGATCTTTGCGCCGTCCGGAACCTCCAGCGGGGCGTCGGCGGCGGCCTCTTTTTCGCAGATGACGCCGATCCAGTCTTCGCGGTTTCTTGAGAGGAAGAATCTGCCGGCACACCCGGCGAATTCACCAGCTACGTCTTTCTGGAAGATCTCACAGTAGCCGATCGGGTAATCGGGCAGTGAGTTGACGGAATGGGGTTCGGCCCAGTGAAGGCAGTCCTTGCACTTCATGATGACGGCCAATCTATCCTCTTTTCACGCCGATGTAAATTCTTAATGTTGAGAAACGCCGGAAGAGTGATCGTGGCCTACTTGATTCTCGAGGGAATCGGATTTTCACGTAGCGCGACCTGATCGAGCGCCAGGTCTCCCGTCTCCAGCTTGAAACGGCCGCGCTCCATGGCCAGAGTGGCGCGTCGCCGGTAGTCTTCAGAGTCGAGAAACTGACACAACGGTCCCTTGCGGGCCAGTGCCTGCTCATGAGCGATCCAGCGGAAGGGCTTAGCAGTGGTCAAATCTATAAGACCGCCCAGCTCGATGCCCCAGGCCAGTTCGGCGAGTTTTCTGTTGCGTGTATCCCTGAGAATTGCTGTCAGCAGGCCCTGGGTATCGGGGTCGATGAAACGAAAGCGCCTGAAGTAGAGCGCAGCATTGTGCAGCCGCTCGGGCAATTCGACAACGCCATCCAGGTCGAGTCGCACGCAGATCATCTGCAGCAAGGCCATCATCTCTCGGCCCAGCCCAAGCCCGGGATAGTCCTGGCCGGGAAGCAATGGGTGTCCGGGAGCCGGCCTGGCATGCGGATTTTGCATTCTCAACCAGCGTACTTTAAGAAACTTTCGTCCGCGGGCATCGATTGGCCCGGCCGCTTCCGAAGATATCTCGCCCAGTTGGGCTACCAGTTCGACCAGCGGGTGCTCGGAGCGTGCCTCGAAGATGCGCAGGATGTCATAGCCTTCAGCATGGCGATGCAGTGCCAGGCGCGGCTTTTCAATACCCCTTGTAAGCAAGGCGTCCATGAAGCCGTAACGTGTGAGCGCCAGGCGCAGTCCCTCTACAGTGTAGTAGTCCAGAAATAGGCCTTCTGACTCGTCGTCGGTCCCATCCAAAATCGGTGCGTCAATTTTAGGCCATCTGTCCCGGCGGCGCAACTCAGCCGCTTCGATGTGGCTGAAGATTTTCTTGAAGTACTTCTCAATGCGCGCTAGCTGCAAGTCGTCGCTATTGCTCACCGGGTCTCCTCAGGTCGCAAACAAATGTCGCAGGCTAAAGCAAAAGCCGATAGCCGACAACCGCTCCCAGGCCGCCAACCAGACCGCTCATTCCGCCCTCGTATTTCGGCCCGTCGATCCACAAGTGCAGATAGCGAGCTTCCGCCAGAATCACTCCGGGACCTAGCCGGTACTCGAGCCCACATCCAACCTGAAAACCGAAGACAGCGTCACGGAAACTCTGCTCCGCGAGTCCTTCGGGAGAGAGCTTCTGCCATACCAGGGCGAAGCCCGGGCCTGCCGTAAGATATGGCGAGAAGGGGTAATCGGGCAACAAGCGCAATAGCAGGTTTAGCTGTATTGGCCAGACCAGGATGGTGGCATCTACCTCGGTCTGACCCGTGATCTCGGAAAATACAGTGCGCTTCTCCTCTGAGCCCCACACTCCACTTTCGAACACTACGGCCATGCGCCCGCTCCAGATGGGCAGGCGCAGACCGAATTCAAGGCTGATTTGGGGAGCGGAAAACGCCCGTGTGTTCGAGAGCAATCCCAGCTTGAGACCGATGTTGAAGAAGTCTTCCGTCTTTTCCGCCGAGATGACGCCGCTTAGCGACAGGCTGTCCATGTCGACTGTCAACGTAACGGGTTGTCCGTATGGAACGTCGATGAAACGCGAGTAGTCCCTGAAACCGGGAGCTGTAAGTTTCAGCGCATGGCGTCCGGGCGATAGACGCAGGGGTTGCGAGAGCGGAGTACGCCCAGCCGCAACGCCGTCGATAAAGACGCGCACATCCTTGCGGCGAAGGCGGATGTCGAGCCAACCCTTGTAGGCCTCGGGTTTAAGTAGACGACAAGCCACCTGGCGCATGACCTTGATGAGCGAATCGCTCTGACCGCTCCAGGTCTGAGCCACCCGGCGAATTTCGGTTCCCGAGGCGACGTCGACCAACTTTATGTCCAGTGAGAATACATCCCCTAAAATCCCCAGCACGCCGCTGATGACACCCTCGGCGCCCGCTGCACGACCCACTTCGACCAGGCACTCCCGGGCGCCCTGACAGGATGAAAGCTGTGGCTGCCCGGCGACGGCGGCCTGTACCTGTTCGTCGCTCACAAGTGAAACCCCATCGAGTCCGTCGATTTCGCCCGCCAGCACCTTGGAAATGCCGGCCGCCGTGGGCTGGTCGATGCCCAGCGATTTCAGTTGCCAGAAGACAACCGAACTATCTCCGCCCCAGGCAGCGGAAGCGCCGTAGATCAGTAATCCGGCTACCAGGGAGACCATGCGCTGTTTTTTAAACGTTTTCAATATCAACAGTCGAACACTAGCACCGCAGATTCTGAGGCACAAGAAGCGCCATTGGAAGGGTGTTTGGGGACGATTTCTTTGGTCCACTTGTGGAATTGTGATGTTCTGGTAAAATCCTTTTCCTGACATGGCTGTAGTCGGAGTCCGGTCTTGGCGATCAATTTTGGAAAGTACCAGCTGATTCGAAGGCTTGCTGTAGGCGGCATGGCCGAGGTCTTTTTGGCCGTTGCCAGGGGAGAGGGGGGCTTCGCCAAACACGTGGCCATCAAACGCATTTTGCCTCACCTGTCTGACGAGAAAGATTTCATATCAATGTTCCTGGACGAGGCTCGCATCTTGGCTCGCTTCAACCACCCGAATATAGTGCAGATATTCGATCTGGGTCGCGTCAAGAACGCCTACTTTTTGGCCATGGAGTTCGTTCACGGGCTGACCATGTTCAAGATCTTCAACCTCTGCGCCAGAAAGAAACGACGCCTGCCTCTGGAGATTTCCGCAAAGATCGTCAGCGACGCCTGCGATGCCCTGGACTACGCCCACAATTATGCCGGTGCCGACGGTATCCCCCTCGACCTCGTCCATCGCGATGTCAGTGCTCAGAACATCATGCTCAGCGTGGACGGTGTTGTGAAAGTGCTGGATTTCGGAATCGCCAAGGCGGTCGGTAACTTGTCGCGAACCCGCCCGACCTGGCTCAAGGGCAAAGCGATGTACATGTCACCCGAGCAGATCGAGATGCGCGGCAACATCGACAGGCGTTCGGACATCTTCTCGTTGGGCACACTGCTGTATCTCTTCGTCACTCAGAAGCGCCCATTCCGGGGCGAGACCGAGTACCAGATCATGATGTCGATCGTCAACCAGCAAGCCCCGGATCCCAGGGAGCACAATGTTCACATTCCGGCTGAAATAGCCGCGATCATCAACCGTGCGCTTCTGAAAGATCGAGATCAGCGCTACCAGACCGCTCGCGAAATGCGTGAGGACCTGGAGCGCTTTTTGTTTCAACATGGAAGACGCGTAGATGGTTACGTTTTGGCCGATTTCCTTGCCAAGCTGGCACCGCGCAAGAAGAAGACTACCGGCACTGCACAGCGTGTTCCCACTCGACCTTTCAGCTCTCGCCTGGACGCGCCTCGTGCACGAAAACCCATCAGGGAAGTTTTCCCCTCGGAAGAACAGCCACTGGTGCTACGTCCCAAAAAGGCCAGCCAGCCGATTGTGCTGGTGTCTAAGAAGGGTGCGGCAACCGTACCACCCCCGGCGTCGTTCGGTCCGGAAGAGACGCCGCGCCCTGCGACTCCGATATCTATCCGGCCGGCGGAGCCGATCCTGTCTCCTGCAAAGCAAGCATCAAACCCCGAGCCCGATGCAGGTGAACAGGCGGGGCTGGAAGTAGTCGCAAGAAGCGCCCCTGTTGCTCAGTCAACTCCAGGGCAGCCGGGAGAACATCCCTTCTCTTCTTTATCCCGACCTAAGAAGTCGCTTCCGGGGATTGTGGTTTTCATCCTGCTGCTTGCCGCAGGAACATTCGCCGTGCTGTATTTTGTTTTTCCTTCAGTCACTGGAAATGGAAGCACAGCAAGGTCGGCTGCGGGGGTGAAGGACGGCCCGGCTAAATCAACGAAAACAACCGACAGCAAGGAGAAGCAAGTCGTCGAGACAAAGGTACCGCCAAAGAAAGTGCCACATGAGAAAGTGCCGCCAAAGAACACGTTACAGCCGGAAGAGCACACGGCGAAAATCGCGACAACGGCAGTTTCCGAAAATAAGGCGACTTTTGTAAATAAGAAAAATCCGGCGAAGAAAGCGCTCAAGAAAACAGCCAGGTTGCCCGTTAAATCCGGATCTCCCAAGCCCGGCAAGAAACTGCCTCCCGTCTCAGTGAACTGGAGCGCCCCCAAGTTCAGAGAGCCATCGATAGAGGTGGTCGATTCTGAAAAAACAGCCGGCCCGGCAGCTCAACAGAAAAAACCAACACCCAAAGCCAGGCCCGCGAGCAAGCCCCCCATTGAAGAGCCACCCGATGCAGGACTACCACCAAAGGTCGAGCCGGCTCAAGGGAAGGTCGCTGCGGCAAAGCCCATTCCTCCTTTGGTAAACGCCTTGCCGCCATCGGATGGCAGGCCGAACAAGGAGCGCAAACCCATCTTTCAGCGTTTCGGCGAGTTGCGCAAACGGCGCGTCTCCGGTAGCGATCCTGTCTATCCCCGCATAGCCCGACAGGCCAAGATCGAAGCCACGTTGGTGGTCAGAATAGAGATCACACCCCAGGGCAGAGTGAAGAAATTCAGATTTCTGAAGACTCAGGATACTTTCGAAAAAAGCGTTATCGATTCCATCAAGAGCTGGCGGTTTTCGCCGTATTTGGTGGATGGCAAGCCCGTGGCAACTTATACGGTTTACAAGTTCGTCTTCAAACTACGCTGAGGCTCGGGGCCCGGACATGCGTAGGCTTATGAAAGCAACTGGTTTATTGGTCATTATCGCTGGCTCGCCCGCCTGGGCACAGAAAAGCGAAGAACGGATGATCCTTGTGTTGCCGATTTTCGGAACGCCTCCTCCCGAGATGGAACTGCCCGGAGCAGAACACCTGGCCGAGTCGTTGCTGCTGCAGTTACCCGGAGAGCACATCAAAGTTGTAACCGAGAGGCCGGCGGGTCGGATACCCCTGGGAGACCTGGAAAGCGCCGTCAAAACCAGGGCACGCGAGTTGGATGCCCGGGCGGCTATTTGGGGAGAGCTGCGAAGGCCTGTCACCTGCAAGGCGCCCAGGATAGTGCGCATCCGTATCCTTGATCCGGGCACGGATACGATTCTCGATCGCGATCTTTGCCCGGAGGGAACCGGAGCCGAAACCCTGAGCCTGGCGATTGCCGTAGCATGTGCCAATGCTCTGCGTTCGGGATTGATCCAGAGCCTGGGAATGATAGGCGAGGCCGCGAAAAAAAAAGTCGCCGACGGTATTCCCAAAGCGCGCCGCAAAGTGCAAAAGCGCATGAAGTGTCCAAAACCGAAAGCCTGTCCCGCGCATGAGCCTTGTCCCGTATGTAAGAAAGAGATAATCACGACAGACGAACCACGGCGCCTGTTTCGCTTGTCGGCGGGTCCGTTTTTTACCTCCCATCCACGCTGGGAATCCTACGGATTGGGTGCAATGCTCGAAGTCTCCTGGGCGCCTCTGGACTGGTTGGAATTAGGGTTGGGTATCCGCGCCAGCCGCGGACGCCGCATAGAGGTGACCGAGGTCAAGTCGGTTTACTCGAACTGGCCGCTTTATATCTTTGCCAGGGGAGGGCTGGGCAACAAGGTTGTCAGGGGAACGTTGGACCTGGGATTCGTTGCCGACTGGAGCCGACTGGACGCCTTGCTCGACAGGTTCGACAACAGCATCCGGATCGATCGCTTCAATCCCGCCTTAATCTGTCGTCTGGGAGTTCTGTGGTGGGTTAAAGCCAGGCTGGGGCTACACCTGCTGGCCGGTTCGACCATATACCTCAAGCGCCAGCGCTACAGTTACAGCTACCTGGGCCTGCCTGTGGAAGTGCTCAATCTGTCTTCATGGTCGCTGGAGCTGGCCTTGATGCTGGTAGTACCTTTTTCCTGATACAATTCCCCGATTTTCCTTTTCTTCATGGCTGATCGAAGGTTTCTGGGGTTTCCGGGTACTCATGCTGTACAATGCCGGCCATGGGTGGTTCTTTTGAACGATTGAACGTGCCCGCGGAACTGGTCCGGCGTTGTCGGCAAGGGGACGCGGATGCGCAGCGCGAACTGTTCGAAAAGACTCTCCCGCACGTACAGCGCATGCTATACCGCCTCGCTGGTCCGGGCATCGAAATCGAAGACCTCGTCCAGCAGGCATTTCTTTCGCTTTTCAGCTCGCTTGGGCGTTTCGAGGGGCGTTCGGCCTTTTCCAGCTGGCTGTTCGGCATCTGTATCCGGGTGGCAGGCAAAAAGGCCCGCGGGGCCGGGCGTTTCGCCCGCCTGCGAAGTGCGCTGCGGCTCGAGCCAGCTAAAGGCGTTCGCCTACCAGACGAACTCGTTGATCGGGCCGAACAGGCCCTGGTGGTGCAGCGCGCCCTTGGCCGATTGCCCTACAAACAAAGGACCGTATTGGTCCTTTACGAAATGGAGGGCCTGAGCGGCAAGGAGATCGCCGAATCGCTGTCGATTCCCCAGGCCACGGTCTGGACGCGATTACACCACGCTCGCAAGGCTTTCCGCAGGAGCTATCATTGCGAGGCAAAAAACACACCCGTTGCCCGGAAATAGAGAAAGTTCAACCATATCTGGATGATTTGTTACAGCCTGAAAAAGCAACTCTTTTCAGAAGGCATCTGGATAACTGCTCCCAATGCCAGGAGGAGTTCGAATCTTTGAAGCAGGTAAGCGACGTGCTTCAGTCCGCAGCGCGCGAACCTGTTCCAAAATTGGACGCATCAAGGGTACGCGAGCGTCTCTTCGGCGGCCGCCGGCGCGCGGCACACCTCCGGCCGGCGCTGGCTTTCGCCGGCGCGGCTGTGCTTGTAACTGCCTGCCTGGTTATTGTCCTGTATTGGATGCATGGCATGCGCCCGCAGCAAATCGAGCGGCTTGGCGGCACGTCTGTTGCGAAGCCGAACCGGCAGGAGACAGTCGCCGTCATTCAGCCGGATGAGCACATCACTCTCGTGCCGCTGGCCGGTGGCCGAGTTACCCATCGCTCGCTGCCGGACGGCGGCACCGCCGTCAGGCTGACGACCGGTGCGCTCTTTGTACGGCTCGAGCGACCTCTAGCCGGCAGATTCATGGTCGAGACACCTGCGGGTGAGGTCGAGGCGACCGGCACGTTGTTTCTGGTGCGCGTCATCGACAAAAAGAGCACGGCGGTCTGCCTGTTACAAGGCACGCTTTTGACACGGTCGCTGCAAGGTCCGCTTGGCTCGATGGTGGCGCCGGCCTTTAGTGTGCTGTGTCCGGCGATAAGAACAGCCGATCTCGAACCGCTAGCCAGGCCGGGGCGGCCAAACGTGCAACTGGCTCTGAAACAACCTCGGCACGAGAAGCCGCTGGCCGCCGTCCGCCGATTGCTCGCAGAACGCAAGATAGAACCTGCCCTCGCCGAACTGAGTTCGTATCTAGCTCGTAGGCCGGACAATCCAAGGGCCGTTTTTCTGCTGGGCGACGCCCGGAGACTGGGTAAACAACCGGCACAGGCGCTTGAGGCCTACCAGAGAGCCATCCGGTTGGGCAAAGATCCCAGACTGGCTGAGGCGGCTCTGTATCAGATCGGCCTGTTGCAGCTTCACGATCTTGCACAGCCGGCCGAGGCCCTGAGGACCTTCAAGCAACTCGTGCGTGACTATCCGCACGGTCTGCTGGTCCAGGAGTCCTTCTATCACCTGGCCGAATGTCGTATCGCTATGAAGGATTTCCAGGGTGCAATGCGTTTGCTCGATGAATATCTCGGTAAGTATCCGCGGGGCACCAAGGCCGCAGAGGCGCGCACCCTGCTTCGCGCATTCGAAGAAAAAGGCTGGAGGTGACATGAAGTCGGCAAAAATCTCTGTTTTTCTGGTTTGTGTGTTTTTTGGATCCCAGGCCTGGGCCGGCTGGGAGCTTCTCAATGTTGAAGTCAACGACGGCAACGCGCTGATTGACATTTCCATGCCGACAGAACGCGATGCCTGTGCAGTGGGAGCGATTAAGAGCCCATCGAGCGGCAACTCGGAACCGCGAATCATGTGCACTCATAACGGAGGCGAGAGCTGGTCCAAGACTGGATTGGAGGGATTTTTCAATATCCCGGTGGCGATTTCACTGGTCGACGATCAGGTGGGTTATTTGGCCAGCCTGAGCCTGCCCAACTCCAAGATTTACCGCACAGATGACGGCGGCCGCGTCTGGAACGAGCAGACCACACCGGCGGGGGCCGACGGAATGCTGGCCGACATATTCTTCATCGACGAGAACACCGGCTGGGCGGTGGGCGGAGCCCAGGCGATGTACACCACGGACGGCGGGACGACATGGATACTGGCCCAAGTTCCAGTCCTGGGCGAGCGAGCCCTGCAGGGGGTTTTCTTTGCCGACGCCTCGCACGGCTGGGCCGTTGGAGGAGTCGCCGCGACCGATGGAGATGAGTTCACAGACCCGCTGCCGGCGCATGACGGCTTCATTCTTGCCTCATCGGACGGTGGCCAAAGTTGGCAGTTGGCGGCCGAAGGCTACTCGGGAGAGCTGCACCGTATATGGTTCACGGACGGCCAGCTAGGCTGGGCCGTTGGAGGAGGTCTGGCTGGACTGATCTTGCACACAGCCGACGGAGGAGATTCCTGGGAGGAGCAGAGCGTGCCCACAGGCTCTCAGGGCGCTGCAGACTATGTCGCCGACGTGGTTTTCACAGACGCACAATTCGGCTATGCCGTTGGTAACATCGGAGATGGAACCCCGATGGTGCTCGAGACCGAGGATGGTGGTGAAAACTGGGTTGTGGACTCGACCTACGCCGATGCCTTCGAGGGCCTGACCGGATTCGACGCCTTTGCCAAATGGTCGGCGCTGCTGGCTGTCAGTTTTCCCAGAACCGGCCGAGGCATGGTATCCGGCAAGAACATGGTGATCGTCGCTTACGCCGGCCAGGGTTTTTGCCCCGATGCAGACGGCGACGGCCACCAGGACGAATCCTGCGGTGGGGACGATTGCGACGATCACAACCAGTACGTAAGTCCGTCTTCCGAGGAACTGTGCAACGGCCTGGATGAGAACTGCGACGGTATACCGGACGAAAGCTTCGATCTGACACGTGATCCTGGAAACTGTGGTGAATGCGGCTTCAACTGTCAGCCGGCCCAGGTGTGCTGGGACTCGGCCTGCGTGCTCGATTGTCCCGATGAACTCAAGCGATGCGGCCAGGAATGCGTTGTGCTGGATTCCGACGCGAATCATTGTGGAGCCTGTGACAATGCTTGCGACTACTCCCATGCCGAGGGTGCCTGTCAAAACGGAACGTGCTCCATGGGCGACTGTCTGGCCGGTTGGATTGATCTGGACGAAGACCCGACGAACGGTTGCGAATACGAGTGCAGTCCCCAAGGAGCCGAAGTCTGTGACGGAGTCGACAACGACTGTGACGGGCAGGTAGACGAGGATCTGTCGGACTGCCAAAGCCCTGACGGTGGCGTGCCCGACGGCGGCGCGCCTGACGGCGGCACTGACGGTGGCGGCGATCTGCAGGAATACCAGCCCGGCTCGAGCGGCTGCGCGATAATTCGACACCGCGGGGGAGCCGCAATCCCGCTGGGTATCATATTGCTGTTGGGCGCTGTGATGTTCTTTCAAAAGAAACAAAGAAACAATTGATCAGTCTGGAGGTCATTATGAATCTGACAAGCTCGATCACTAAACTGTTGGTTGTAGTATTCGCCTGTCTGGGGTTATCTGCGCTGGGAGCCGGTTGTCAGGACGAGGTTGGTCTGGGCAAGGTGCTGCCGGTGGTCGACCTTTCCCAGGACTGGGATGGGGACGGCACTTTTGCGGCTCTGCCTGACGATCCCGGGGAAGGCGACTATCTGCTGGACTTCGGCAGAATAGTGGTCAAGCAAAGAGCCACGCGCTATGTCTCGATCGGCAACGCCGCCTCAGCCAAGGCTGACCTGTCCTGGAAAGAAGACGGTATCCGCTTTAGTGAGGGGACCAGCCCAGACTTCTTCCTGGACAAGCCGCCTCTTTCGGTACTTGCCCCGGGCCAGTCGACGACCTTCGCCGTGCACTACATTCCACTCGAGGAGGCCGCGGATTCGGGTTCTGTGATCGTCGAAACCAACGATCCCGACCACCGGCAACTTACAATCAGCTTGACGGGCGAGGGAGTCAGCCCTGACATACAGGTGTGTCTGATCGATCCCGTCGGCGGAACCGAAAGCTGCAACGACGAAGTAACACCGGGCAACCTGGGCGCCGACTTCGGCATGAACGAGCTCGGTCATAGCAGCTCGCAGCAGTTCATTGTGCGCAACCTGGGTGTATTCACATTGACAGTGGCCGCGGGCGCCGGGCAGGCAGGAGTCGACTTCAGTTCGGGTACGAACCTCGGCGGCGAGTTCACTCTTGATCCCGAGCCCTGGACGGGAACACTTGAGCCCGGAGCGGAGAAGACCTTCACTATAACCTACACACCCTACGACGGCGGAGCCGACGAATCAGGCATTGAGGTGACCTCTGACGATCCCGATGAACCTCAAGTTGTCATCGATCTGCTGGGCAACGGATTGGCTCCCAAGATTTGCCCCCAGCCGCCGTTCATCGTCGATTTCGGTTCCGTCTCGGTCGGCACCAGTTCGCAGAAAGCCTACCGCTTCACTTCCTGCGGTAACCAGATCCTGACCATAACCGGCCTCGATCTCGACTCGGGCGTGCACGGCTTCTTTTCTTTCTCATCGTCAATCGCCACACCTTTCGATCTATCTCCCGGTGAGGCTTTTGACGTCGATCTGACCTATGCTCCAACCAGCATCGGCGCTCACTCCGGCAAGCTGACAATTCACTCGAACGATCCCAACGCCGGCGAAGGCTGGGTCGATTTGCTCGGTAAGGCGACTCCCATTCCAACCTGCGACATTAACGTGGTGCCGATGGACGTCAACTTCGGCACTGTCTCGACCAGCGGCTTTTCGAACCAGACGGTGACCATCCAGAACACGGGCGACGCTGACTGTGCGATCAGTGAGATCCGCGGTCCCGAAGGCAGCCCCGAGTTCTCTTTTCCAGCGGCCCCGGGCATTACCAGCATTCCGGTCGGGGAGATCCGTCAGTTTGCAGTCCAGTACCGACCAACCGACGAGGGGGCCGACAGCGGCAGTGTAACCATCGTTTCTGACGATCCCGACGAGGGCGAAGTGGTGGTAACCCTGAACGGCGAGGGAGTCCAGCCTCCGCCCTGCGACTTTCAGGCCGACCCCGCGCTCTTGAACTTCGGGACGGTTCCCATGGGACAGGATGCCGTACTTTCGACGAGGATCTGGAACTTCGGCAGCGAGGAATGCACCCTGTGGGGCTGGGACATGGTGCAGGGTTCCGACCCGTCATTTACGCCGGGCGCTCCACCCTTTCCCCGTCCGGATGTGGCCCCGGGCGCCTACTACGAAATCCAGGTGACACTCAACCCGCAGAGTTCGGGAGTGCTTTCGGGTACCCTCGAGGTCAGGGGCGGGCCGGATCCGCTTCACCAGCAAAAGGTGTACGTGGCGCTCTCGGGCGGCGGCGACGCGGCCCGTATGTGCCTCAATCCGACCACGCTCGACTTCGGCCCGGTGGCCGTAGGCGACTTTGTGGACATGTCTTTCGACATCACTGCCTGCGGCAGCGGGCATCTGAAGATTCGTCAGATCGTCCTCGACGGGGCCAATCCTGATTTTACCTTTGCTGCGGCGCCTGGAGCACCGCTGACAATCCAGGCCGGAGGCACGCGAACCATTCATATGCGCTATAGCCCCTCGGAGCCTGGCGCCGACTTCGGGCGGGTGATCATTTCTTCCAACGATGATCAGTTGCCGACCGGCACGGTCGAATTGGTCGGCAACTACACGGGTACCTGCCCGTCGGTGTTCGACTGCCAGCCGCAGGCGCTTACCTTTCCGTCCACCGAGATAGGCCAGAGTTCGTACATGGCGTTCGTCTGCACCAATCACGGCAGCGAGCCGCTGACGGTGGTAGACGTCGGCCTGGGGGCCGGCTCCTCGACGGACTTTTCGGTGAGTGCGCCGGGCGTTCCGCTTGTGGTACAGCCCAACGGCGAATTGCAGGTCGAGGTTGGCTACATCCCCGCTGACGTCGGCCCGGACACCGGCAACGTAACTATCTCGAGCGAGTTCACCTCGGCCGGCTGCGACAACTTCACGCTGATCACGGTGCCGCTCGAAGCCGAAGGCTTGACCCCAGACCTGCCAGAGTGCATCGAGCCGCGCGTCTTCCAACCTACCCTGGAGTTCGGCTGGCCGAACGGCAATATCAGCAATTCGACCTTCGTACAGGTCTTCATGACGCCGATCGTGATCAACCTGACCGACGACAACGCGGACGGCTTGATCAACGAAGAGGACGTGCCGGATATCATATTCAACGCCTATGCCATGTATGACAACATGGCCATCCCGGCTGCCAAGTCGATGGTCAGGGCCATCTCCGGAGACGACGGTCACGAGATTTGGACCGCCGACGATCCGCGCTTCCGCACCAATAACGAGACCCAGATCGCAGCGGCCGACATCGACGGCGACAACCTGCCCGAGATCCTGGCTTCCAAGTACGTGGTCGCAGACAGCGGTGACATGAATGGCCGCTTCGTCACGGGCAACATTTTGTGCTTCGAGCATGACGGCACTTTCAAGTGGGAGAGCGAGGCCTGGCACGCGCCCGAGGATGATATCGAAGACGGCTCGTCGATCGGCGTAGCCGACCTCGATCGCGACGGTCATCCTGAGATTTTCCGATGTGCCTCGGTCTTCGATCACCGCGGCAACCTGCTCTGGGAGGGTGAGGCCGGCCGCGGTGGTGTGGGCCACGGTTGTTTCTCAGTGGCCGCCGATCTCGACGGTCAGGGCGGCATGGAATTGATTGCCGGAAACACAGCCTATCATGCGGATGGCACGGTCATGTGGCAGGCCAATAAACCCGACGGTCTGGTTGGTATCGCCGATTTCGACCTGGACGGCAAGCCCGAGGTGCTGCTGTTCGCAAGCGGCTTCGGCGGCGGACTATATATCCTTGACGGGCTGACCGGATCGGTCAAGGCGCAGCTTTCCGATGGTGAAGTAAACGCCATCTTGCCGCCGGTAATCGCCGACATCGACGGCTCGGGCGGGCCCGAGATCGGCGTCGTCGGCACCTGCAGCGATCAGGGCGAGGACACCGAGTGCTTCTGGGGCGTCGACGTCAACGAGAGCAACCTCTCGATGAACGTCATCTGGAAGGAGATCCTGAACGATTCTACGCTCGGCGGCGGCAACACCGCCTTCGATTTCGAGGGCGATGGGCCCTTCGAAGTGCTGCAGAACGACGAGACCTACGTCAACATATACGCCGGCCTGGCGCACAATCAAATCTACCAGGCCACGCGCTATTCGGCCACAGGCTGGGAGCTGCCGCTGGTGGTCGACGTGGACAACGACGATCACGCGGAGATCATAGTCATCCAGAATGGTTTTCTGGGAACAGACAAAGGTATTTTGGTGTACGGGAACGTGGACAACGACTGGGTAGCCACCAGGCGCGTCTGGAACCAGTTCGACTACCACATCACCAACATCCGCGAGAACGGCACCGTGCCGCGCTTCGAAGTGCCCAACTGGACGGTTTACAATAACTTCCTGGCCAATGAACCGTTCTGTCAGTAAGATTGATGGAAAGTAATTAGCGTAGCGGGAGGAGCCATGAGAGCTAAATCGAGACTGTTTACGCCTGCGCTAGTGGTTTGCGCGGTGATGATGACCTGTGGTTGTGATGATAGCGGGGGAGGGCTGCAGGAATCGGCACCGCGGGCGGGGAGTTTTTTCGTAGGCAGCAACGACACGGCTCCTGGGTTGGACGAGTTTGACACTACGCCAGAATCCTCGGCGATCGAGATCGACTTCGGTATGGTCGACGTGTCCAGCGTGGCCAAGCGCTACCTTTTCGTACGCAACACCGGCCGCTCGAAATTGTTACTGACCGCTTTGAAGATGGACGATGGATCGAGCCCGGACTTCGTCGTTGCCTGTATGAGCGGAGGCGTGTTTGCCTCGCCGTGCCCTGCCTCGGCCAGCGATCCTGTCGAGATCGCCCCGGGAAGCGATCTGCAGATCGAGATCTCTTATGCGCCGGCCGAGGTCGGCGGCGACAACGGTGGATTCAGCCTGACCTGCAACGCAGTCGATCACCAGACCATTACGGTAGCGCTCTTGGGGCAAGGCGTCACGCCCGAGATCCAGGTTTGCACGAGCGACTGCACCGGCGACCAGCAGAATGCGGAATGCTCCGCCGCAGCGGAGATTTGTAGCGACGACACGGCGCCGGACGATCTTACGGTGGATTTCGGCGATTCGAATCTGGGTGCAAGCGTTCGCCGGGAGGTGACCATCCGTAATAACGGTGATCAGGAATTGCAGATCAACAACCTGGCAATCACCGGAGGAGATTTCAACCAGTTCAGGCTGGATTTGAACGGCAATAGCCTGCCCGGCGGGCTGCCGGCCGGCGGCCAGCTGACGATCTTCATAGGCTACGAGCCTAAATCCGGCGGTGTCCACTCGAGTGTCTTGGCGATTCGCTCGAACGACGTGAACGAGAACGTGATTCAGGTGAGTTTAAACGGTCGCGGCATGGCGCCGCGTCTTTGTCCCGAACCGCTGGCGCTCGATTTCGGCAACGTGCCCACCGGCGAGACGGGCGAGATGAGTTTTAAAATCACGAATTGCGGCCTGTTGGACCTCGATCTCACCAACGTGGCGCTCAATCCCGATCCTGCCGATCCCGAATTTTCGCTGCTTACACTGCCGACTTTTACCAAGACTCTGACGCCTGGAGAGTCTTTGGATATAAATGTGCAATATCATCCCACGGACAGCGGATCGGATCACGGAGGTGTGGATCTTTTCTCGAACGATCCAGCCTCGGATCCGGGCAGCGGACTGACCGGCACAATCTCGCTCTATGGCGAGAGCATTCCCCGTGAGTGTGATTTGCAGGCCACTCCCTTCGTGGTCAACTTCGGCGGAGTCGTCCAGGACACGACCCAGACCGTCGAGTTGATCATCTCCAATCAGGGTACCGATAGTTGTACAATCGAAAACGTCGCCATTACGACTAATTCCGACGATAACGAATTTGCTGTCCTGCAGGCACCGCCGGTTAACGAGGTGATCGATCCCGGAGACACCCGGGTGGTCGAGATGGAGTATCACCCCATCAACCTGGGAGCCGATCACGGCCTGCTTGTGATCTATGGAAACGACAAGGACGGCCACGAGTTGCCGGTAGATCTGAACGGTGAGGGTGTCGAAACCGCCGAGTGCGACGTTGTCATCCAGCCGGCTCCGTTCGTCAACTTTGGTCTGGTGAAGTTGAACAACACCAAGGCCATGAGCGTTACCATATCCAACCAGGGGCTCGCACCTTGCCACTTGCAAAACGCAGAGGTTGAGCTGGTTCCATTCTTCGGCCAGGACTTTTCACTGACCGGCCATCCTCCCTTCCCGGCGACCCTCGGCCCGCGCGGCCAGCCGAACTCGTCGGCTGAGGTCGAGGTGACCTTCGCGCCTCAACGCGAATGGGGACAAATTGCGATTCTCCGAATCTACGTCGACGATCCCGACCTGGGCGACCTGGCCTGCACTGACGACACCACCGGTAATCCGGTTCCCGGTCAGGCCTGTCTAAACCTGACGGCCACGGCCAAGGAGTCCGAACTGGAGATCGTTCCGGCCGAACTGGACTTCGGCGTTGTCACGGTAGGCTGCAACTCGCCCACTATGTGCGTCAACGTCTACAACCTGGGAACGATTGACATCTCGATCGACGACATCGCGCTGGACAACCCGGCCGATCCCAACTTCGAAATTACCCAGGCGCCGATGACTCCTTTCAACCTGGCGGGTGCGACCAGCTTCCAGGTTTGCCTGCGCTATCATCCCCAGGACACCAGCCCTCACCGGGCCACGCTGATCATCAAAGCAGACGGTGACGAGGAACACACCGTGCCGCTCTTCGGCCGCGGCACAGACATCTCCGACCAGAGCGATATCTTCTACCAGCCCTCGCAGGTGCGCTCGGACGTGCTTTTCGTGGTCGACTGCTCGGGCTCGATGAGTGACGACCAGCAGAATCTGGCCGATAACTTCGGGGCTTTCATCAACTGGGCCATCAACCTGGACGTTGACTTCCACCTGGGCGTGGTCGCGACCGACGTGGACAACATGAACGCCTGGAGCGGCACTCCCGCCCGCCAGATAACCTCTGGAATCCTGGTCAACACGAGTTCCACCCCCAAGATCATCACCAGCCAGACTCCGGACTTCATCGACAAGTTCACAGACAACGTGCGCCTTGGAGACAGCTGCTCGAACCACGAGGCCGGTCTGGAAGGGGCCTGGATGGCTCTCTCCGAACCGCTTATTAGCGATCCGGAAGCCAACCTGGGCTTCCTGCGCGAGGACGCCAAGCTGTACATCATCATTCTGTCCGACGAGCCCGATCAATCCAAGGGCGAGCCAGATTTCTACGTCGATTTCTTCAAGTCGATCAAGGGTTACCGCAACACCGAGATGATGGCCGTCAGCGCCATCTGCGCAGACGAACCGCCCAACGGACGTTACTACTACGTCACTCAGGAGACGGGCGGCATATTCGAATCGATCAACACGGCCGACTGGAGCACGACTCTGGAGACGCTCGGCTTCGACGCCTTCGCCGCCATCCGCGAGTTTCCGCTCTCGCGCCCGGCCGACGCCGGTAGCGTAACGGTCACTATTAACGACACACCCGTTCCCCAGGCTTCATCGGAAGGCGCTGCCGACGGTTGGACCTACTACCCGGACACCAACACGATCTATTTCGGTGACGACTACGTGCCTGACAAGGGCGACAAAATCGAAGTGGACTATACGGCGACCTGCATCTGATGCCGCAGTTCAGAAAGCTCCATCAGGTAATTTGCCGGACAGAAAGCAGGGAAGATGAACGGCCCTTGAAGTTCAGGCTGGGCGACAACTGGATCGAAGTGGATCGAGTAGTCGCGGCCTGGCTGGAGCGAGGCCCGGCCCAGGATGACATAACCTATCGAGTCTTCGATGTCCTATGCGGGAGAGATATCTACAGGCTGCGTGTCCCTCAAGGCGGTTGGTTATGGGAATACTGTAAGAAGCAATTTTCTGCTTGAATTGAGTGGGAAAATGTATTACAAGTACGACCTGCAACTACCCGTGGAGGCCTGACTCTCTTGGGGACCGTCCGGACATCGATCCATAGACTGACCCGCTGGCCGGCGAACAGCTTGCCTCCCTCCCGCAAGGATCTGGAGCGCCAGTTGATCAAAGAGGGCCTGAGGCCGTTTAGAATGGTCGATCCCCCTTGCACTTATTACCACACCCAGGCACACGACAGGTACGAGGTGCGGGTAGTGATCACCGGACGAATGATGATCGGTGTCGAAGATGAGCAAATCGAGTTACATTCTGGCGATCGCCTGGATCTGCCCGCAGGCACGCCCCACTGGGTTCGCGTCCTGAGCGATGACGGAGCCGTTTACTTGTTGGCCTCGCGGTAGTCGAAGAATTCAGCAAGAACTGATGTGGCGTAAGCTCCCGCCGGCAGGCTGAAGGACAACTCGACGCCGGCAGGGAGTTGTACTGCGGCTAGATCCTCGGTCACGATCCGCAAGGGCCTCCTGGTTCCGCGGGTGAGCTTGGCGTATCTTTGAAAATCGTCTGGCGAAAGACCGCGAGACTCGAGCACCAGCGATTCCATGGCCAGCGCCTCTCCCTGCGGCGTGCGCATGCGCGGGCCGAACATGGGCCCGCTGGGATGGATCTCGAAGGCGTTCATGCGCTGCTGATCGAGTTGGGGGTCGTCGCAAATGAAGATGCCGCCCGTGTCGGCCTTGAGCATGACATCGCCGGGCAAGGCGCGTCCGAACAACTCGCGTTCGATGCGCAAGGCCAGCACGTCGTTGAACAGGGCCGACTGGGCCGCGCTGAGCAGCAGGCGCAGGTCGCGGCCCCTGCGCTGGCGGCGCTTGCCGCTCAGAAGCTCCATTCCGATCTGCTCGTTGCGCCCGTCGCGTCCGAAACGCTGAGGGCCGTAGTAGTTGGGAACCCCGCAGGCAGCCAGGCGCTCGCGACGGCTTTCGATCTCAAGCCAGGCATCGGCATCGACGCCACGGACGAGTATCCGAAAGCGGTTGCCCTTCAGGTGGCCGGTCTTGAGTTTATTGCCGTGCAACCCGCTCTCGAGCACCCGCGCCCCGTCTAGCTCGAAGTCCGCCATGTGTTCGGCGGCGCTTTTTGGAACCGAAAACCACTGCCGGGTGACTGCCCGGCGATCCTTGAGCCCGGCTGTTCCCACTTCACGGGGCGATATTCCAAGTTGCTCGGCCAGCGCTCGCACGACATTGTCGGTGGTCAGATCGCGCTTCTCGACATAGACAAACAGGTGCTCACCCGAGCCCGAGGGCAGGTAGGCCGGGATCTCCGTGACCAGGAAGTCCTCCGGCTGGCTGCGAACTACGCCCTGCGCCAGGTGAGCGCCGAGCAGGGTGGGCCATCTGGCCGGCATCAATCGGTTCCCATCATCTGCACCACCACCCGGCGCTTGCGCGGGCGGTTGTCGTGATCGAGGACGATGATCTGTTGCCAGGTGCCGAGCGTCAGCGACCCGGATGTCACCGGGACGCTCAGCGAGGGGCCGCCTAAAGCGGCCCGGACATGGGAAAAGCCGTTGCCGTCGCCCCAGCGGGCGTCGTGCTTGTAGTGCAACTCTTCGGGCGCCGCCCGCATCACGGCGGCTTTCAGATCCGCCACGGCACCGCTCTCGAATTCGATGGTCGAGACGGAGGCCGTGGCACCCGGTGTGAAGACGGTGATGATGCCTTCCCGCAGCCCTTCCTCGGTGACCATCCGCTGCACCTGGGCGGTTACGTCGTGTATATCGGTGTTGCCCTTCGAACTCAGCTCGAATTCGCGACTCACACACAACATGCCAAGCCTCCCTCGATCAATTACTATCGTCATCCGACGTCGTGTAGGCCGTGAAGCAGAAGTGGCGCCTACCCGTGAACGGGGCGTCCGACTGAATTGTCACCCGGCCGCGCGTACCGAGACGATTCGGAGTGTCCACCTGCCAGGCGAACCAGCCCCTGCGCGAGGGACAGTTGAATCGGCCCATTTCGCGTCCATCTAGTAGCACTGTCATGTTGACTCCGTGCGGGCCGGGCGGCTCGACTGCGGCGTCGTCCATGCCGAAGTTTCCCTGGATATGATCGCCCAACGGAACATCGTCGAAACTCAGGGCGAACTTTGCACCCTGGATCGGGTGAAGCCAGATGCACTCCCTTAGCAGGTGGTCGGAGATGATTATGGTACGCCCGGCATAGTTCCATTCCGGGCCGGGGCAGCGGATTATCCGGCCGTCGAAGGGTTGACAGTTTTGTTGGCCGCCGGGACGTACGACTTGTGCGCTGGCTTTTGATATCATCCGACCGAGGTCGCTGATGTTCGTTCGGCCGGGAAAATCGACTCCGCCCGGCAATAGCAATCGGATAAGTACTGCCACGAGGATGATTGCCGCAAGCGCCAAGACGAGCAAAGTCAACGAGTCGCCGACAGGAACGCGCCAGGCTGAGAAGAGGCGCTTGACTCGTTCACGCAGCGACGTCGCGAAAACCAGCACGGTCAGGAAAATAAACAGCAGCCATGAAACCGACGAAAAAAGCGAGCCTGCCCACTCAGGCCCTCCAGCCCGGTAGCGCAGGCGCAGCAGCCCATCTTGCACGGCGATCCGCATAAAGACCGGCGGGCTGTCCCGGATGGCTTCTCCTTCGATTGGCAGCTCGACTCCGTTCATCTCCGCGCTCCATAGGGCATAACGCGAGGCGTAGACGGTAAGCTTACTGTCTGGTCCGGTGCCGGTGAGACGGACGTCCAGTGCTTCAGGATCGTCGCGCTCGACCCGTGCCGAGCCTGGGCCCGCAAGCGCTACCCGGGATCGATCGAAACCTGCGAATCTGTATAAAAAAAGCTTTCCGAAACGCCTGATTTCCGTAAGACCAGCCCGGTTATAAGGGCCGACCGACAGCAAGTGGCTTACGTTCAATGCCTTCCAAACATCGGGATCGTTCGATTCGAATTTATATCGGTAGTTGTTCTCGGGTGTGAAGCCCAGTTTGAAAATGGGTTTACCGGTGTAAACCGGCAGCGCCATCAGCAAGTGATCGTGCTCGTAGGATCTGACGGCGATCCTCCCGATGGTCTCGGGATCCTGTTGGTTGATAAAATCCGCGGCCAGGCGCAGATCATGATAGACATTTGATTCGGACGACCAGCTGAGCGGCCTGGCGGGAGCCAGGTAAGGCAGCGGTCCGACACGCGGTGCGAATAACACGAAAGGCGCGATTGCCAGTGTTGCCAGCACTCGCAATCCATGGCGAGACAGGGATGAGCGCGCAGGCCGCGCCCGACCTGCTGGATCGAGGCCGGCGCGCCTGATCTCCGCTATGAAGAATCCGCAGCCGAGTAGCATTGCCGCGCGCACGAAATAAGCAAAGCGTTCTAGCTGCAGGTTCGCAAGAGCCGGAAACTTGTCAAGCACGTCGAAGGCGAGCAGAAATGTGTTCGAGGCGAAGAAGACCAGTAATCCGCTTGCCGCCAGCAGGAACCACGCAAAAGAAACGCCGCGCCGTGCAGCAAGCAACAGACCGATCAGCCCGGCCAACAACAGGGCCGGGCTGAACTGGGCCAGCAATCCTCCGTCGAGGACGCCTCTTATGACTAGCGGGAATGAAAGCCAGTAATAGGCCAGCGGCTCGAACCACTCCTTGCGGCAGACAAAGGGAATTAGCCAGAAGGCCGATAGCCCTATTCCCAAAAGAAGTGACCCAACCACTCGCGGCAGCCAAATGCCGGGCGCTTCGAGTTCGCCCCGCCAGGCCTCGACCAGGAGGAAAAGCGGCACGATCACGCCCAGGATGGCCACTGCCATTGGATGACACAGAATTGCACCTGCGAACAGGATCGCCGTCAATAGAAAACGACCCAGCCCGGGCCTGTGCGCCAGCCGGTCGAGCGCCCACAAAGTCCACAGGCATAGAGAGAAACTCAGGCCCATCGACCAGACACCCCAGTCAAGGTTGAAAGACCAGCCGCCTTGCATCCAGGCACCGCGATCGACGATCGATAGCAGACCGGCTGCCAGCCCGGCCAATGGTCCGGCAAATCGGCGGCCCAAGGCGTAAAAGGCAAGCGGGGTGGATACGATGAACAAGAAAAGCGCTAAGCAATATGCTTGCTCCCACGAGGCAAGTCCCAGGCTGAGACCACGAACGCCACAAACCAGTAGGTCGACGCCCATGGGATACAGCGAGTTGGCAGGGTAGCCAGCGAAAAGCAATGGAGAGAAACCGGTCAGTGAACCAGACGACAGGAGATTTCCGGTGTTGAAGGCGCGAAATAGGAAGACGGGATGATCGTGATTAACCGGCATGTCACCAGCCAGAAGCCGGATGAAAATGACACAAACGATCCCGAAAAGGATCAAGGGGCCGGCGCATTCGATGCACCAATCAGGCAGCTTGCGCCAGGTTCGTAATTCCCGGGCGCGATCGAGCAAGGCCAGAGCAGTGACAATCAGCAGCACGGTCGCCGCCAAGCGTAGGCCGTCACCTCCCATGATCAGTCCCGCAAGTGCGAGCATGAGTGAGATGGTCCATGCGATCAAATTGCTCATCGGCCACGAAGTGTACCATGCCCGCTGGCCGTCTTCCAGAAAGGAAGAATAGTTCAAAGGCCTGTCTTGAAGGTTTCTTGAAAATGTAGTATGATTTTTTGTGCTGATTGGGAGAAGGATAACACCATTCATGGTTACACGAGACAAGGCCAGGAAGATTTTTCTCCCGTTTGAGTCAGTTGCGGAGCTCGACAAGGCTCTCGAACGCAGCGGAGCCGAGACGGGGTTTTTCCTCGAGGGAATCAAATCTATTTCCATCGGCGAACTGCTAACGATCGTAGTCTCGGTCAAGGGGGCTCCGGCACAGGTTTTCCTGGAAGGCCGGGTGACTTGGAGGCGAGCAAGGTCAGGCGGGCCCAATTTACCCAGCGGTGTTTTCATCGGGCTGTTAGAGCGGGACAGGGCACGCCTAGGAGGGATTTTCAAGTTTTTGAAGTCACCCGGAACTCGCGAGCGGCGTACGTACCAAAGGTACCCGGTCAATTTCGATGCTTCTTACAAGACCTCGAAAGGGGCCTTTCCATCATCGGTGCGCAACCTGTCGCGTGGCGGGGCATTTATGCATTGTATGGGTCCGCTGCTGACAGTTGGAGCGAGCTTTCCTCTGGAACTGCGACCCCGTCGTGAGAAAACCGAGAAAATCCCGCTCAACGTACGTGTGGCCTGGATTGACTACTTTGAAGACACGCAAGGCATGGGTGTCGTATTCATCAAGGGACAGCCTCAACTGAAGAAGGTCCAGCGACTGGTCGACAACTTTGAGAAAAAGATGAAACAGTCAAAGTCAACCAGCTACTGATTATCCGCACAGCCTGGTCCATCCTCCTCATTTGCAAGTTTATCGATTTGCTTGCGGGCATCTGTTTGCTCTGATAACATGCAGAATTCATTGAGGTCCTGACCCATGAACGCTCCGACTAACAAGAAGATCATGCTTGGGGAGTTGTTGTTAAAAGCTGGTGTGATCACCGAGCAGCAACTTAGAACAGCCCTTGCAGAACAAAAAAAATGGGGTGGCAAACTGGGCAGCGTACTGGTCGATTTGAACTTTCTCGACGAGGACATGCTGGTAAAGGCTTTGAGCAAACAACTCGGTTTGCCACGAGTCGATTTCAGCGGACTAATCGTCTCTCAGGATGCTCTTTCAAAGCTTGATGCGGATTTTGCCGTGCGAAACCAGGTCTTGCCGATCTCTTACAATGTCGGCAAGAACCAACTCGTAGTCGCGATGTCTGATCCGAGGAACCTCGAGATCCTCGATGAGCTTGGATTCAAGACAGGCTCTAAGGTACATGCAGCCATTGCCGGAGAGAAAGCGCTTGAAGGCGCGATTCGAGAGTACTACCTGTCGGACGCAATTCCAGGAGAGGGAGAAGTCGCAACTGGAAAAGGTCAGCAAGATCTTGAAATTGTAGTGCCCTTGGGAAACACGGTCACCAGCCCTGATGACGTCAGGCGCTTGCCAGCGTCTGTTTCCCCGGCACCAGCCGAAAAGGCACCAGTCGACAAGGATGATGCATACGACGAAAAGATAAAGAAAATTGAGTTACTGCAGCGCAAACAAGTACAGATCTTAAAAGTAGTAGTCGAACTACTCATGGAAAAGGGATATTTCACGCGCGATGAGTACCGCCAGAAAGTGGAACAATAGGTGGAGGTAATAAATGGTAGGGAAGAAGCAACTTGGACAGATCCTGCTCGAGGCCGGCGTCATCGACGAATTTCAGCTTAAGTCCGCTCTCGGCTACCAGAAGCAGTGGGGCGGACGCCTGGGAAAAGTCCTGGTAGAGAACCGGTTCATCACCGAAGAAGCCCTGGTGACGGCGATTCACAAGCAAACCGGTATTGCGATTGCCGAGATAAGTGATGCGATTCTTCCCGACTATCTGACGAAACTAGTGCCGGTGGAGCTAGCCACGCGCCACAACCTCGTACCTGTTCGGCAGGAGGGTGAACCCGGGAAATCCAGCGAGGTACTCGTGGTTGCCATGTCTGATCCTACCAACTTGAGTGCCCTTGATGAGGTTCAGTTCAGGACAGGCAAGAGAATCAAGGCCATGCTGGCTACCGAGAGTTCGATCGACAAGGTCATCCGCACTAGCTACATGGGTGAGCCTGCGAGCGAGGATGTTGAATTCCAGCAGGCACCCGATGAGATTCAATTCGGTGGCCAGGAGATCGCCGTTGATGATCTGATGGTTGTTAAAGGTAAGCTCGAACAGGGTAGTCGTCAGACTCCCGCACAAGACCCGGGAGCAGGGGAACAAGCTCCACTTGATCTTGAAGATCCCTTTGCACAGTTGGACTCGCTGGCCCACGGGCCGGAAAGTACGGATCAGCCGGTTGCGGATCCGGCGCTCGAGCCCGTGCCTGCCGATTCCAAGGTTTCCCCTGCGGGACAAGCGGCAACCGATGCGGCAGATGCGGGCAACGACCTGTTGGATATCGACGTCTCTTTAGAAGCCCAATCAGAACAGGCTCCCGCTGGGATACAAGTAGTCGAAGACGGTCTACCAGAGGTCGAAGTTGTGGATGATCTGCCGTCCGATCCGCCTGCGCCTTTTCAAGACGGTGATGCTAGTGGTTTTGGTCAATCCGGCGAACTGCTCGGCTCACCGATTCGCGAAGTTGATGGGCCGGCCAGCGAGGGTATACGAGAAATAAAGGATATCGAGCGTGAAACGCCGCTAAGTGAGCCAGAGCAGGCAGCCGGCGAGGTGGGATCATCTGCCATGGAAGCCCTGCTTTCACGGGTTGGTATCGGAGTCGACGGCGTGAAACACAAGAGCGCACCCCAGCCGGTACCCGCCGCCGAAACTGTCGCAGAAGCGTCAACCGGAATCGTTGAATCTCACCCGGCGGAAATGATGCCGAGTGGATTGCCGGATGAGATAGCAGGTTTACTCGATATGATCGAGGCAGAGAACCCGGACGAAGAACAGCCCCAGGTGATGAAGTCCGGACAGCTAATTGCTGCAGTGATCAGGTTGCTTCTGAGAAAAGGAGTGATTTCCGACATTGAATTCCTGGAGGAGTTGAAAAAACATTAGGGACACTTTGCAGGGTGTTGGGTTGAGATATTGGCAAACGAAACCACCAGAGACAGGGCACTTCGCCGGGGACCTGGGTTTTTCGGTTTTCTACTGGCACACCATTTTCCAGGAGAGCTTGATCGGTGCTATCTGACTTGGTTTGGTCGGCGTCCGGTCTGGTTTTGTGCGCGTTGTACAGGAATTTATCCGGTACTGTTGGCCGTACTCTCAGCGCAAATCATTTGGCCGGTTTCACCGTCGGGCTGGGATTGGTTGTTTCTGTTCGGTTTGCCGTTGCCGGCTATTGTTGATTGGGCGTGGTCGAGAATAGGTGACCGGGTCGGTTACAACTACATCCGTACATTGACCGGCGTTGCACTCGGGGCTTCCCTGGGCAGGACGATCTACCTGAACATGACGGATCCGCTGTCCATCATTGTTGTCCTTCAACTGGCGTGCCTGATGGGAGTGGTCCTGGCTGTTGAAATAGTTGCGCGGATTGCCGTTTCTCTCGAGCGCGCCGAAGACGGCGAGGCTGAGCGATGAAGGGGTACGTTCTCTTGAGGGAGTATCTGCGCACATGTCGCAGGGTGAAGATCAGGCCCTCGGCTGAGGGATTCAAAAAAGTTGAGTACCTTCGCTTCATCGGAGCCGATGTCTGTCCGGCCTGCGGCGAGGAAATTGTACCCGATAACTACGTCTGCACCAGGGACGAGAAGGGCTCGATCGTAGAGCGCTACCGCTGTTTCGCCTGTGGCAACGATTACTTGTTCCCCCAAGACGTCATTCATTGAGGTTTGATCGGTGGGCAAGATGTTACAAAAAGCTTTTGACAACTCGACCCCGCTTGAGATAGTCTCATTCAGCGTGAAATTGTAGACTATTCAACGTATTAGGGAGTTTTACGTCGCAGATCTGGAACCGGGTGGCAAATTGCTCCCGTTCGAGGAAAGGAGAAAACCTCATGCTGAAAGGAAAGACGCCGCTCGTAGTCGCGTTAGCGCTGGGGTTACTGGCTGCCTTGCTGGCTTTCAAGACCATGCAGAGACAGGAGGCAAGAGTGAAGGAAGGCTGGAACCTGGTTCCGGTCGTGGTCGCAACGAGAGATATCGTGGAGGGAACGGTACTAGACTACGATATGGTTGCGAGTTCGAAGATGCCGCAGCAGTTCGTAACGCCGAGCGTCGTGGTCCCGAAGCAGTTCGAGAAAGTAATCGGACAGAAGCTCATGGTACCGCTGCAACGAGGCGACCTGATTCTCTGGAGTCACTTTCGATCCGAAGGAACCTTCGAACGCCTGAGCAGTATCGTTCGCAAGGCGGGTCGGGCAATCAGCTTGAGCATGGGCGGGGCGGCCACTGTCGGTGGCTGGGTACGCCCCAATGATCACGTGGACATCCTGGGAACTTTTCCCGATGAGAAGTCGGGCAGCATGGTTACCGTCACCTTGATGCAGAACATTATTGTTTTGGCAACCGGATCAATAACCGGGAACACCAACATGAACCTGCTGGATGACTCCAAGCGCACCTATGGCACCATTACTGTCATGGTATTGCCCGAGGAAGCAGAGATTGCCGTATTGGCATCACAACTCGGGCAACTTCATCTGTCGTTACGCAACCCGGAGGATATCGGAGGAGAAGAAGAGCGGGCGCGGGCGACCATAGAAACCTTGCTCACCGGCGAGCGAGTCAAAGCGCTGAAAAAAAAGAGAGAAAGAACGTTTCAGATCATTCGGTTGCCTAGTTCCGGTGGAGGCACTCCGGGGCACTAGACACCATTACGAATATACTGTGCATTTTACGGCGCTAGCGCGAGAGGAACGAGCATGGATGTGATATTCAACAAAGGCTTGACCATGCTGGTGGTATTGGGGGCGGTGTTTATGTTCAGCCTCCTGGCCCTGAGCGTTCTCAGCCGTGCCTTTGAGCGATACCAGGAGCGTTACGTCGTGAAGTCGGTTGGGGATTTGTCCAACATGTTCCTCTTCATCGACGGCAGACAACTGTTGATCTTGAATATTTGCCTGACGGCTTTATTTGTCCTGGTTGGGTTGTTCTTCTTTGGTGTATTTTTTACGATGATCCTGGGGGTGATTGGCTTCTTCTCACCGACCGTGTTGGTCAAATGGTTCCAGACGAAGCGGATCAAGAAGTTCAATGGTCAACTGGTAGATTCCTTGACGGCCATGTCGAATGCTTTCAAGGCCGGACTTACGTTTCCCCAGGCAATGGATCACGTTTCCAAGGATGCTGGAGCGCCGTTATCGCAAGAGTTCAGGCTCTTTGTCAGGGAGATTAAACTGGGTGTCCCCATGGACGAGGCTTTGAACTCGATGGCTGTCAGAGTTGGGTGTGAAGACCTCGACCTGGTTGTGACTTCGACGATAATCTCCAGGCAGCTTGGTGGAAACATGGCAGAGATGTTCGATACGATTGCGGCCACCATCAGGGAGCGATTCAGGCTCGAGGGCAAGATCAAGGCGCTCACCTCCCAGGGCAAAATGCAAGGTTGGATCGTTGCAGCCTTACCTCTGGCCTTGGGGTTGGTTATGAACTACATGCGGCCGGATCTCATGCAGCCCATGTTCGAGAGCTGGTTCGGATACGTTCTGGTTGGATTGATCATCATCATGGAATTGTGCGGCGTTTGGATTATCAGGAAGATTGTCAACATCAATGTCTAGCATACGTAGTTTTTGATTTTTGCAAGGAGCTCGATCCATGAGTAAAGACGTCATCGGCGGAGTGATGAAATTCCTGGTTTTTGCCATGGTCTTGGGTGGAGTTTTCTTCGCCATTTATGGGTTGTGGGAGCTTGTTTTCAAGCGTGTGTTTTCCGAGGCAAAAGAACTCGAAGAGAAGTCGACGATCAAGGGCATGCGGAAAGTGTTCCTGCGCAGGCTCGGCAGCCTGAACCGCAAGTTCATATGGCCGGGGTACGAGGCCAGCCTTCGCCGAAAGATAGTGAGCGCCGGAGGCTTGGAAGGGATTCAGCCGGAAGAGATCATGGCCTTGCAGGAGTTGGCCCTTGTATTTTTCACGATATTGGGAGTTATGGTCGTCAACTTTCTGCGAACGGATCTCGATGTCGACGTTGGCTGGTGGTTCGTTGTTATGTTCACTACATTAGGTGGGTTTTATCCACTGATTTGGCTGCGGGATCAGGTGAAGAAACGGCATTTCAAGATAAGACGCGAGTTGCCTTACAATCTCGACTTATTGACTCTTTCCGTTGAAGCCGGGCTCGATTTTCAGGCAGCAGTCGCGACAGTCGTTTCCAAAGGAAAGCAAGGACCGTTGGTTGACGAGTTGAACCTGATGCTCAAGGAACTGCGAATGGGCAAAACCCGGCAAGAGGCCCTGCGTAACGTGTCCGAGCGTGTGAACCTTCCTCCGCTCAGCCAGTTCGTCGCGGCGTTGATCCAGGCGGATCGAATGGGCACTAGTCTTGGCAAGGTATTGAGGATTCAGTCGACCCAAATGAGGATAGAAAGAACCCAACGGGCCGAAAAGTTAGCGAATGAGGCGCCGGTTAAAATGCTGTTTCCGCTAATCGCCTGCATTTTTCCCACGGTTTTCATGGTCTTGTTCGGCCCGATTCTCTATCAGTTCATGACTGGCGATTTTTAACTCACAGAATGAGTACATGGATACGGTAGAACGATACAATGAAAGCAGATAATCAGAGCCTTCGGCGGATTTCGGACGTCGAAACATCAACAGTAGGTCGGCTTGAGAGCCGGTTTAGAGCATTGGCCGCGAGAAATGTAGGATAGACTCAGTGGGTTTCTCGTTAAAAATTCTCGGCGGGCCGGACCGAGGCAAGACCTATGATTTTGACCGTGTGGAAATAACGATCGGCCGAACGATGGACAACGACGTCGTGCTTACAGATCCAGGAATTTCTCGTCAGCACATGAGTATACGCGACAAGGGTGGAGCTTACATATTAAAGGATCTGGGCAGTTCCAATGGCACAAAGCTGAATGGCAAACCAGTCGAAGAGGAAGTTCTCAGGCCGGGAGACGTAATCACCGCCGGCAGCGCGGAAGTCAAGTTCGTAGGCCAGTCCGCTGCCAGTGCCAGGAAGAAGCCTGTAAAGCGACCGCATGGACAGGTGCGTAAAAGAACGCCGGCAAGACGTACACCTGCGCGTGCAGCGGTTCGACGTCCTGGTCAAAAGCATCCTGCCGCGCCGCGCCCCACCCGGGAGAAAAAGCCTATCATCCAGTCTAAGGGCGTCAGACAGAAAAAGCGGACACCTGCAGCCGGTGAAGTCCACAAAATCCAGGCCGGGGCAGAGGAAAAAAGTGCACAGCGAGCAGGAAAAAAGAATCCCTTAAGTAATCTGATCGGCCGCATTTCAACCTGGTTTCATGGCCTGGAAAAAAAGTATCAGATCATTGTCATGGTGATCGCCGGTATTTTACTGGTATTAATTGGAATAAAGGCCTTCACGGGAACTAAGAAAATAGTGCAGCAGGTCGTCGATCATTCCGATCAGCTGTTCGAGCCTGGTCTGGTCGGTTCTGATGGAGATCTCCTCTCTTTCGGTTACGGACCGGTGGCAATCCGTTGTAGGGACGCAGCGACTTTCAGGTTCAAGTATTCAAACGGGCGCGCCACCGCTATCTATGAGATTGGCGGAATAGATCACAAGCAGGAGGTGGCTATCCAGTTGAACGGTATGCAGATTGGATTCGCACCAATTACAATGGACAATTGGTCCGATCGAATCTCGTTGAACTTGCCTAGGAAACACTTGCTCGAGAACGAGGAAAACAAGCTAGCCTTCATCAACACGATCAATTACAACAGCTCAAAGAAAACAGAGCAGTGGGCTGTGAAACTCGAGGCGATAGAAGAGAGTCCGCTTCCCAATCCTGATAGAAAGGCGGCCGAGGAGAGCTTCAAAATCGCCAAGAAACGATATGAAAACAAGGAAGTGGCCCCTCAGAACGCATACGAGGCGCTTCAGTACTTCAAAAAAACACGTGATTTTCTGGAGTTGCTGCCCGAAGAAGAACGGCCTGATATCTACCTAGAGTCCATCGAGATGATTGACAAGATCGAGAAGGAACTCGTGCAGAGGTTCAAGGCTCTGATGTTCAACGCAGAGAAAGCCCAGGAATACAGCAGATTCAAAAATGCCAAAGCACTTTACCGGCAGATCATGCGCAGTTTCCCGAACCAGGAAGATCCTCGCTACATGCGAGCCAAAGAGAAATACGACGAATTCGAGTAACTGCCTGGAGAACCTTGTGAGATGATGGATCCGGACGACAATGCCAAAAAACCGAGGGTGGAAACCTCAGAGACTGATCCGGGTACCGGACCAGAAATAATTGATGACGAAGAGGTTCTCGAAGCTGACGATGCGGACATCGAATATCTGGATGATGCTGATGTAGCCGAAGAAGAGACGACGGGCAAGTTCGAAGTGCCCGATTCGCTAATCGAAGACGATAGTTTTGCTGCAGAGGACGAACCGAAAAGCACCCTGGACGAGAGTTCCTTTGATGAAGACACTGGCGAGGCAGATGCCGATTTTGCCCATGGCATGGAAAACGGTTCGGAGGGCGCAGATGAATATGACAACCAGGACGAGGGCGAATTCGAGGACGATACTGGGCGTGATGATGTCGATAAGATAGACGATAAGTTGGATGACACTGATAGCGGAGTGGCCGATACTCAGGACGAGCCACTGGTTGCCAGGGGCGGTTCGCGCAGTCGGCGCAGGCGGCACAGGGCGTCTATCGAAACAGAGGACGCAATAGATGGCGCCGAGGAAGTTTTTCCTGAAGAGCAACTCGAAGATGCAGAGGACGATGATCCCTGGAACGCAGAGGAAGCGGGAGAGGTAAACGAAGCTACCCCGCGGGGTCCTCTTCCCGATAAGACTCCACCCGAAGGTGTTGCGGCGCCCTGGTTGCGCGAAGAAGAACGCGATCAGGCTGGAACCGAACGCGTGGGCGAGGCATTTCCGCACAGCGACGATCCCGCCCAAGAAAAAACGCTGATCTTCGGTGAAGGCGAAGGAGCCGAGGATGAAGCTTCTGCGTATCCTTACGTTGTTGTCATTCAGGGCGAGGAGGAAGGACGAGAAATCGAGCTAATCCCTGACGAGGTATCGATTGGCCGCGGGGCCGATAACGATCTCGTATTTCCCGATATCGCTTGTTCACGGCGGCACGCCTTGCTGGAGAGAAAGTCCGGTACTTTCGTGGTTCATGATCTTGGATCTGGTAATGGAACCTTGGTGAATGGGCGGCGGATTCAAAAGGCAGAGCTGAATGACGGAGACGAAATCCACGTCGGCAATACCGTTTTACAGTTCAATTTGCCGGGTGAACCCGAAGCCGGCGGTTATGTGTCCGGGACGGTAACAAATGCTCAGACAATGTCGGCGGCTGGGCCGGGATTCGTAAACGATCTGCTTTCTGATCCGCGCAAGCGAAAGTTGGTACTGTTCGGCGGCGGTGGTGTCTTGGGTTTCTTTTTAGTCCTGATAATCGTCAAGATTTTCGCCGGACCTTCCGGTCCACCTCCGCCTACTCCTCAAGAAGTGCAGCGCAAGCAACAGATTCAGGCCAAGCGGGAGTTTAAGGAATATATGCAGGCCGCCAAGAAACTGGTGACCGACAAGAAATGGAGGGACGCGGGGCTGAAGATCCAGCTGGCACTCAAAATTGACCCGACTGACAAGCTGGCGCTGGAGTATAAGAAATTTGTTGAGCGGGAATTGTCATCCTCTCGGGCACTGCAGGTAGCGCTCGATCTGATGGAGAAAAAGCAGTTCGATTTGGCGATGACGCAACTGAATCAGGTAGGTGAAGAAAGCAGCTACTACGGTCAGGTGAAAAAGCTGAAAGCCGAGATCGAAGAAAAGATTACAGAAGACCTGATCGAACAAGGCAAGGAGCTGATGGAGCAGAAGCAGTTTGCCCAGGCAGTAATAAAATTCGACGAAGCACTTAGGAGGAATTTCGATAGCGAGGCCGCTGCTCAGCTCAAGCGTGAGGCCGAAGAGAAACTGGGGATTGAACAGAAAAAACGGGATCACCTTGCCTTTCTTAGGCGGAACAGGAAGCATAAACGCAAGCCGGTAAAAAAAGCAGAATCGCATGGTGTTACCGGCCGGGTTTTGGCCTTGTACCGTAATGGGGAGATCGACAAGGCGATCGAGAAGGCGCAGGAATCAGGTTTGGCGAAAGAAGTCGTCAAGCTGAAGAAGTTCAAAGCAGTCTACAGGAAGGGAATGGAACTCGCTAAGAACATCGGGCAGATTTCGAAGGCGGTTGACTACCTGAGCAGAGCCCTGAAACTGGATAATAATATTTCTGCGGGTTCTGGAAAGTACCATGACCAGCTCAGAGGCAAACTCTCCAAGGCAAACTTTATCAGGGGTGTAGACGCTTACATGGGGCATCGCTACCCTGAAGCATACAAAAGTTTCAGATCGGCATTGTCGTTTGGCAACGAACGAGCCAAGCAGAAGCTGCAGGATCTGGAAAGAATCGCTAAGAAACTATATGAAGAGGCCTACGTAATAAAATCCACAAGCCCCGATCAAGCCGTGAAGAAGCTGAGCACTGTTCTCAAGATCATCCCCCCCGGTCACATTTATTTCGGTAAGGCAAAGAAGCTCAGAAAAGAGGTTCAGGGTCCCATTGGCGGTGATAGCGGCGGCGAGACCGGATTCTGAGCCACATATTATATGTTGCGCCGTGTTCATTCTGACACAATCTCTTACCGGGCTTGCCGGTAGCAAGTGCAAAGAAGTGTAGGCCTGCCTTTTATCTGGCTGGAAAATATATAGTTATCGTAAACTGCTTTCCCTTTTCGCCAGAAGCTTCCGGCTGGCATGGAAATCGCAATCCAAGAGAAATAGCGATTGACGCGGAACAATGGGTTTAGAAAGGAGAGCGGCCATGAAAAAAGTGATTCTAATGTGTAAGACAGGTGCGCTTGCGGTGGCGATTGTGGTCACGGGTTGCGAGTGGTCATCTGGCAGTCAGGACGCGGGTGGTACTGCCGTTTCGGCGGAGCGCATCCAGCCCGCTCCACTTACCGAAAATTCCGCCACCCAACCCGAACTGGCTGTTGCGCCAGGCGAAACGGCCGGGCCGGTTGCTTTGGACACTCACACGAATGCTTTTGAAATATCACTCGAACACATGGACGAGTCATCCGTGGATCACATGGAGGCTGCCAGACGCCTGAACGCCAGCGGAGATCACGCGGCGGCCATTCTACAGCTTGGAAAGGCGCTTTTCGATGATGATGGGAACTACGAGGCAGCTTTCCTGCTAGGTCGGGTTGCTGTGAGCTGCGGAAAAGTTGATCTTGCCCGGAAGGCCTTCCAGGCAGCTTCGAGGATTGACGATCAGAACCCCGATCCCTGGGTTCGACTTGCGCGTCTCAATCTTGACGAGAAGAACCTCGACCAGGCCCGCGAGTGCGCGACAAAAGCCTTGGCGATTGATCCACGGACCGCCGAAGCATATAACGTCATCGGCAGAGTTTGGATTTCGAGATCGCATTGGGAAAAGGCTATCTCTGCGCTGCTGAAAGCCGTTGCACTCGAACCCGAAAATCGCTTTTTCCACAATAATCTTGGTTATGCCTTTCTGCTGAAGAAGGACTATGCCAAGGCAATCGAACAGCTGAAAATTGCCGTGCGTGGTGATGATGCACCTGCCTACATGGAGAACAACCTGGGCCTGGCATACGAGGGCATCGGACGGTTGCGAGAGGCTATTTCCGCTTTTAGTCGCACTGTCGCCAAACACCCGGGCTATCTTAAGGCGCGTCTCAACCACGATCGCCTGAAACTGCTGGCGAAGAGCTCAGTGGACGCCGAAGAAGTCGAGGCGCAGGTTACAGAACCCGATGAACTTGAAAGTGAAGGCGACCTGATAGTTCCCGAGGATGACTCGCTTTGAATCTCCTCCTGGCTGCACGATGGCCCCGTCGAATATCGGGGCCGTCGTGTAGCCAGGGTTGCTTGATTATTTCCAGATTCAACTCTTCGTTTGCAATTTCTTGGTATTTTGTGAAGATCTTTGACTGGTGCAGGCCAAGGACACACACTGCACGCACTCGCGAGCGTTACAGCTAACACACGCGGGTTTTCCCGGAAAGTTGGTGTCGGCATGACTCTTGATCAAGAGGCTAAAAAACCACGGGAAAGAAGCCGTTTTCGGAAGTGGTTGATGCGCGGACTGCTTCTAGGAGCCGCTCTCTCTGTCCTAGGCATAGCCGTCGTGGCCGGAGTTCTCTTATACTTCAATTCGTCCTTGCCTTCTTTCGAGTCCCTGGAAGACTACCATCCGCCCCAGGTCACCAGGATGTATGATCGTCACGGCAAAGTAGTCGCAGAATTGTTCGACGAAAAACGCAGTCTGGTAGCGCTTTCTAAGATACCGCTTCATGTACGCAACGCGTTCCTGGCTGCCGAGGACGCCAGCTTCTACAGCCACCCCGGCCTGGATTTCACGGGTATGTTACGAGCGCTATGGCGTAACCTGCTCGCGGGCCGGGTCGTTCAGGGAGGGAGCACCATCACCCAGCAGGTGATCAAGACTTTCATTCTTGGTCCACAGAGGACTTATTCCCGAAAAATAAAGGAATTGCTTCTGGCATTGCACCTGGAGTCCAACTTGAGCAAGGACGATATCCTGAGTTTATATCTTAACCAGATATTCTTTGGGCACAGGTGCTATGGTATACAAGAGGCGAGTCGTTTTTTCTTCGACAAAGATGTCTCCGACCTCACAATCGACGAGGGAGCCATGCTGGCATCGCTGCCAAAGTCTCCCGCATTATATTCGCCCGTAAGACATCCTGGCCGGGCCCTTGAACGCCGAAACTGGGTGCTCGGACAGATGCAGACACATGGAATGCTTTCCGCCGAGCAAGCGGAATCGGCTCAACAGTCCCCTTTGAAGATCGAAGCCCGGTCCGCAAATTTTTTCAGACTGGCTCCGTACTACGCCGAGTACTGTCGGAGGCTTCTTCAGGAGAAGATTGGTCGTGATCGGCTCTACAGGGGCGGTTTGCATGTGGACCTGGCGCTCGACCTAGACTTGCAGGCTGCCGCGCGCAAAGCATTGGCCGACGGATTGAGGATGGTTGACAGACGTCAAGGATACAGGGGGCCGCTTGGTCGGCTTTCAACACAAGAGGTCGCAGATCTTCACGAGCGGGATGGCAAGAAGCTTCGAAAAGGATGGGTCTGGACGATTTCAACTCAGGATGGGAGTCAAGAAGGCGCGCCGCCCAAAGCGAGTTGGCGCGAGCTGGTCAAAGACCTGCGTATTGTCGTTCCGGTAGTGTCCATCGAACAAGCGGGAGACAACTTCACGGTCAAGCTGGATCTTGGTTCACTGCTGGGCACGCTGGATCCCTCCAGCTATAAATGGGCGCACAAGTTCTCGCCACTGAAACGGACGCCGACACCTAAGTCGGTTGCTGATGTCCTTGCAGTCGGCGATCTGGTGGAGGTTCAGGTCGAGAAGGTCGACCCGGCCGACGTGGTTGTGCTGCTCAGCCAGCCTCCTATGGTACAGGGCTCTTTAGTGGCTATCGACGCCGAAAGCAAGCATGTACTAGCGATGATCGGGGGCAATGATTTCAGGAAATCTCCGCTCGTGCGAGCTATTCAGTCAAGACGCCAACCAGGGTCATCGTTTAAGCCGATTCTTTACGCGGCAGCGATCCACACACGAGCCTACACTCCGGCAACGATATTAATGGATACGCCCGAAACCTTTCGAGAAGCTATTAGCGGTAAGTCATGGAAACCACAAAACTTTGAACGCCAGTTCCTTGGCCAGGTGACGTTGAGACAAGCTCTAGCACACTCAATCAACACCGTGGCCGTGAAGATAGGCGCCGACATCGGTCCGGATGCCGTGATCGATATGGCACGCAAGCTGGACATCCATTCCGAAATGATGCGAAACCTGTCTTTGGCCTTGGGAACTTCGGAAGTGACGCTATTGGAACTCACATCTGCTTATTCTGTTTTTGCAGCCAGCGGTGTCGCCGCTGAGCCTGTTTTCATAACCGGCATAAGCGATTCTCACGAAAGGCCTGTTGAATTCAGCGAGCAAGAAAAGCCCCGGCAAGCCATCAGCCCTGCCGAGGCCTTCGTGATGACCTCTTTGTTACGCAGTGTTGTTGAGGAAGGCACAGGCAGACGAGCACTCGCCCTCGGCAGGCCCGTGGCCGGAAAGACCGGCACGACCAATCAGCAGCGGGACGGCTGGTTTGTGGGTTTTTCACCGGAACTGACTACCGGTGTGTGGGTCGGTTTCGATGATCATTCGAGGATGGGTGCGGGCTGGGCCCAGGGTGCGGGCACTGCTCTTCCGATCTGGGTAGAGTTCATGTCGCAGGCTCTCAAGGACACGCCCCGACGAGATTTCGAAGCTCCTGCTGACGTCGTGTTTGCCCGGATCGACCCGCAGAACGGATTGCTTGCCTCTCCGGGTCTAAATGATGCAAAGTTCGAGGTGTTTGTAGAAGGCAGCGAGCCTAGTTCGATGTCCAGCCGTGTGTCTTCATCTGTGCCCGGACAGGCGACGGCGGGTACTGAAATGCTCGATGTCTCAACGGGTCAACGTATGCCGGAAGGGTTGTTTCATTGATGCGGGCCACAATCATTGTTGTTGCCGGGTTCCTGTGGCTGCTTCCGAGCGGCAAGATCGTTGCGCGCTCGGATGTACCGGCCCTGCAACAGTTGGCGGACGAGCTCAATCTCCGTCTGGGTAAGAAGGTTCGTGGCCAGGGTTTCGATGAGCCGGTCATAGCACTTAGTCTGGAGGGAGACGCATCAATCCTGGGACGAGATGAACGGATCGTACAGGAACTCGAGCGGCTCCTGGTGTATCGTTTCGACGCCAATTTATCGGTGGGAAGAACCGTAGCGCTGGATGATCGCCGGGGAGCCCAAGCCATCGAGGCGGCACGAAGGGCAGGTGCAACTCTGCTCTTGAGTTGCGTGCTGGGAGTGGACAAAGAAACAGTGCATCTGGCAGCGGACTTGGTGCCTTTGAAAGTGCCTTTCTGGGACAGGCTGGTCGATCCCGTTCCGCGTGGTGCGCAAGAACACTTTTTTATCTCGACCGGGATTGACCAGGAAGTGCAGGTTTTACTGGGAAAAGAGAGAACTCCTGCTCCGCTGGGTGCTTGGCGTATCAAAGAGCTTATCTACCTGCCTGGGCGAATAGTGGACGCCGGGGCAGGAGAGATCGACGGAACCCCCGGGGGAGAATTGGCGTTGCTGTTCGAAGACTCCGTGGCGTTATTTTCCATGCGCCAGGGACGATTGAAACGTATTGCGACATATCAGCTTGGCAGATTACCGGAGAGCGCGATACATACGCGTGATCCCTCTGGTAGCTTGCTGGTGGCCGATTTCAACCGGGACGGCCGATCAGAGATTTTCTACCGTCTGTTCAACTATAACCGTGGGGAAGTTCTCGCCTGGACAGGTGTCGAATTGCGCTCGCTGCGGAATCTAAACAAAGTTCCCTTGTGTGTTTTTCGCCGTGGAAAGCGACCCAAACTGGTATATGGTTTCCCGGAAGAGGGGACCAATCGCTACCTGCCCCGTGTGGAAGTCACCGACATCAACCAGTCTGTGGGCCGTGCAATCGACATGCCGGGGCCATTCGTGACGTTGCGCTGCTGGCAATCCACTGACGGCGGAACTCCGTGGATTGTTTTCGTCGATCTTGACTCGCGACTTTCGAGACTGGACCTAAAAGGAGGCACGCAACAGCTTTGCGAGAACGCCGGAGCTGGGAGTGCTGTTGTGGATCTCGATCGTGATGACACACCCGAGTTAGTGGTTTCAGAATCCGTATTGCCGGGCGAACAGGATAGTGTGCGGATTATCGCTGCTGGAAACATTGCCTGGCAGTCTCGCGATGTCGTCGGCGGAATTTTGGCAGTTGCCGGAGGAGAACTCGAGGAACCAGGCAAGGTCCAGGCGTTTCTGGTTGCAGTCGAGAAGGGTGGCAAGGGCAGCAGAGTATACCTGCTGGGCAAGTGAACGGATGGCATGACTTGTTGGGAGCCTTCGTGCAGCGTACAAACGAATATCTTATGACCTTGGCAGTGTTGTTGACGACACTTGTTCTTTCGGCACCAACAGCATCAGGTGCCAGGCGGCGACCATTTGGGGGTCAGATCAAGATTCCCGTGATCTCGGAAATCAGAACAACAGATCCGGCCAGGGTCTTCACCGAGGAAGAATTCGAGATTGCCAAGCAACTGCACGCCACACTATACAGAATGAGCCCTGATGGCTTTGTGCCGGTATTAGCGCAGGAATTGCCGCGAATGTCTGAAGACGGTATGGAGATGACCGTAAAGTTGAGACCCGGGTTGCAGTTTCACGATGGCTCCTCGATCACGGCCGGAGTACTCATTTCCAGTTGGGAAAGGTTGGTACGCAGGGAAACGGCTTCACCCTATTGGTGGTTGCTTGCGCCAGTCAAGGGCGTCCCGACCTACCGGGCCGGCAAGAGTACAAGGATTACTGGACTCGAGAGGGTTAATAGGCTGACAGTACGAATCAGGCTGGGCTTCCGCTTCCCCGGATTCATAGAGGTATTGGCGGCTCTACCGACTGCGCCCTTGCCGACTGCATTTATCAAGGCGCCGGGCAATCTCAGCGCGCACCCTCCCGGAAGTGGTCCGTTTGCCTGGGATACAGCGGTGTCGGCCGGAGATGAATGGATGCTGAAGTCCAATCTCTCCTATCCCCAGGGGAGGCCTTTCCTTGATCGTATTGTCTTCGCGCGTTATCCATCACTGAAGGCCGCCGATCTGGCTTTTCAGCTCGGTCAGGTTCAATTGACCTATTTTCGTTCTACCCGCTTGGTCGGTCGGCAACTCATGGATGACGGTCCTCGGACATCGGCCTTGTACCTTGCTCTGAATGCCGACCGGGTGCAGAAGCTTCCCGAAGGGTACAGACATGCGGTTTCTAGTGCCATCGACCGCAGGTCGCTGGTCAGATACCTGGTGGGTGACCGTGGCATACCCACTGACGAACTGATTAGTGGGGACGCTGGAGAACTGGACGAACACGAACTTGTGGGAGATCCTAAAAGGGCCCGAGACTATTTCAAGCAACTGGTCGTCAAGGCCGGCGGCTTGCCCCCCGTGTTGGTTTTTCTGGTTTGCCGGTCAGAGCCGCTGGAACGGGCAGTGGCGGAACGTATCCAGGTTAACCTGGTGGATGTGGGAGTGGTGGTATCAATAGTTAACCTGGAGAGAACGGAGTTCGAGTCTCGCTTGGCACAGGGAAACTATGATCTGTATTTGGCCAAGCCCCTGCCGCTGATTCGCAGCCCCCAGCTCCAACTGCTGGGAGTTTTGGCAGAATCATCGATTGGTGGGGGCGACGTTGAGAACGCCGTGACAGGTTTGTTGCGCTCATACAGCGCTTTGCCCACGGATGATAACCGGGATGCAGTCGTGCGCGAAATCGCCAGGAGGTACAGGGCGCGGCTTTTATGGCTTCCTTTGTTCAGGTACGGTCGGCGGATTTATTCCAGCGAATCTGTACACGGTTTGGCGCGTGATGCAATGGGTGGTGTCTCTCTGGAAGAGATCTGGTTGAAAGACAAGGGAAGGTGACCGGTGCGCCTTGGAACTCGGCTGATACTTGCTTTTCTCGCCGTTGCCTTGATTCCTGCCGGTGCGATTCTGGCGTTTACCTGGTTCTCGGTCGAGCAACGCTTTCAAGATGAGCTCCGAATTCGCCTTGAAGGTGTCACCCAAGGGATCCAGACCAACATCGAACAGATTGGAGAGAGCCTGGAAAGAAAGGTCGGCGAGTTAACCCAGAGCGATGACGTGGAGCGCATTCTGGTTCAGATGGTTCGCGGCAAGTTGGATAGGCGGGCACTTATTCCCGAAGCCGCCAGGTGGATGAAAGCCTGGGACCTCGACCTGCTTAGCATTCTTGATGGAATGGGCACAGTACTTTCAAGCGGGCACCTGCCTGCCAGATACGGCAGCAAAGATGAGAAAACACTTGAGCTTGTGTCATCGCGGATTCTCAAGCCGGTAATGCGCAGCGTCCAGGTGTTGCGATCCGGTCGCATAGAAACCGTTCTGGCGGTTGTTGTCGTGGGCAAACGGAGCTTTGACGACGCCGAGGTTATTATCCTGGGTGGCAAGCTGCTGGACGCCGAGTTCATCACTTACCTTGAGGATCTCTCCGGCGCGTTGATTCAAATAGTCGATGATCAGGATAATGTTGTTGTGGGTCAGAGCGGACGGGATGAGGAGGAAAAGCCGCTATGGGAAACCCGCGAAGACGTGACGTACAAACGTATTGCTCTTCCACCAGGAGGAAAGGGAGAGGCTTCACTTTTCATTGCAGCCGGGGTTTCAGGACTTGAGCTCGAAGAGGCGCGCGAGCGAATTCTGATTGCATCTGCAGCTGCGGCAGTGGCCGGCGTGCTGATCTCATTGTTGCTGGGCTTGTTGATTTCGCGACGTATTCTGCAACCAGTGGAGGCTCTGGTATTTGGAGCGCGCCGTATTGCACGGGGAGATCTGCAGCATCGTCTCGAAGAAAAGTACTCTGGTGAAGTCGGCGAACTGGTACGAACTTTCAATACTATGGTTGCCGACTTGTCAGTCGCCCGCAAGAGACTGATTCGGGCCGAGAGAGTCGCCGCCTGGCAGGAGATTGCCCGACGTATTGCGCACGAGATCAAAAATCCCCTTTCTCCGATACAAATGTCGATTGAAACGCTGAGAAAGGCCTACCTGGCGAAGCATCCAGAGTTTAATGAGATATTTGAGGAATCCACAAGAGCGATACTGGAAGAAGTTGAGGCACTGAAGCGGATAGTGTCGGAGTTTTCAGAGTTCGCGCGCATGCCGAAACCTACATTGGTCGCGCAGGACCTGAACGATGTTGTTGCCAGCACTGTAAGCCTGTATTCCAACGAGGCCGGAGGGGAGCGGATTGTGTTCGTGCCTGGAGAGAATTTGCCACGGGTACAGATCGACCGTGAACAGATCGGGCGTGTGGTAGGAAACCTGCTGTCCAACGCGTTGTGGGCAACGAGAGCAGGAGGGGGTGTCGAGGTCGACACTCACGGTGACGGGGAGCGTGTCATCCTGGTGGTTGCCGATAAAGGACAGGGGATGCTTCCCGATGTTCAGGAAAAAGTGTTTACACCGTACTTTACAACTCGTCGCGACGGCACGGGGCTTGGCCTTGCCATTGTTCAGCGCATTGTCGAGGATCACGGAGCAGCGATCGAGATCGAGTCGGTACAGGAGCGCGGAACTCGTGTTATCATATCTTTCCCTGTAGATTCCTAGCCAAAGAAAAAATATTTTGGTGTGATTTTTTTTTGTCGTTATGACACGAAGATGCTATTATGTATCCGTCCACGAAGACAGAGGTTGAAACATTTGAAAGGAGGCACGACCATGAGCTGCGGAAAACCGCACAAGAAGAAGGTGGCCAAGAAGAAGGTTGCCAAGAAGAAGGTGGCCAAGAAGAAGGTGGCCAAGAAGAAGGTGACCAAGAAGAAGGCAACCAAGAAGAAGCCGGCCAAGAAGAAGGTAGCCAAGAAGAAGCCGGCCAAGAAGAAGGTAGCCAAGAAGAAGCCGGCCAAGAAGAAGGTAGCCAAGAAGAAGCCGGCCAAGAAGAAGGCAGCCAAGAAGAAGCCGGCCAAGAAGAAGTAGCTCAGGTTACTTATTACGGGGCTGCGGAGGTGAATGCCACGAAGACAGGAAGAATTATAGCGTTCGGACGCTGAGACGTCCGTGCGCGCAATACTCCGTTGGCCCTCGCTTCAGCCGGCCCTTCCGTGGCCGGCTGAAGTTTTTTATATTGCAGATCAGGACTACTCTACACTGGAGGTATTTGATGAGCAGGGCAGTTACGGTAGCCGCCTTATGTATTTTTTGTTGCTGTTGGGCAGTAGCCGGGCAGCCGGCCCGGGGGAGGTTTCCGTGGGAGCGAGTCAAGAACTTCAAAGCCTCTGACTTCAAGGATAGCTTTCTGGATTCCGTTGCCGGGATGTTGGAAGTTGTTCCGTGTTACGGGCACTGTAAGGAAACGGTAGCCGCCTGCCTTAAAAAAGACACCAAACACACGACGGCAGCTCGTCTGGCCCGGGATGTTCTGATGCTGATGGAGCAGGGCGCGGAAAAAGAAAAAGTACTCGACTGGGTTGATAAGCGGAAACGAATGGCTCATCCGACGGAGACTCACACATTCAATCTTTCGGAGCTGACTCCTCTGGGCCCTGCAAAGGCCAAGGTGCTAATCGTGGAGTTCGCAGACTTCCAGTGCCCATTTTGTGCAGAAGTGGCTCCCATGTTGAAGAGGATCATTAGTGAATCCGCCGGCAGTGCGTGTCTATATTTCAAGCAGTTTCCGATCAAAGGACACCCCATGGCGTTGCCAGCTTCGAAGGCCTGTGTCGCAGCGGACAAGTTCGGAAAGTTCTGGGAGTATTGCGGCAAACTGTTTGAGCATCGCCTGAACCTCTCCGAAAGTACATTGCTCGAGATAGCGGTCGAGTGTGGCATAGATAAGGACGCTTTCGTAAAACAAATGGACCTGGACGAAGTTATCAATCGCATCGCGGACGAGAAAATGGAAGGGCTGCGAGCCAGGATTCATGGAACGCCGACATTGTTTATTAACGGTAAGGAAGTGCTCCTGCAGCCGACGTCTAGACTGATTCACGACCGGATTGAAGAGGAGTTGGACATCCTCAATGAGAAAGACTGATAGCTTTTCTTCGCGCTGGGGACTTATCGCGGCAACCCTTGGTATGGCAGTGGGGGCGGGAAACATTTGGCGCTTTCCCCGCGTGGCCTCCCAGAATGGAGGAGGGGCGTTTATGGTGGCTTGGCTAGTTGCCTTGTTCGCCTGGTCGATCCCACTTCTGATCATTGAGTTCTCTTGGGGCAGAAAGACTCGTCGCGGTCCGATCGGCGCATTTGTTACGATGCTTGGAAGACGTTGGGCATGGGCGGGAGGGTTCATCGCTCTCTGCTGTACTGCGATCATGTTCTACTATGCAGTCGTTTGCGGCTGGTGCATATACTACCTGGCCAGGTCCACCTTTGTCGGACTGCGGGTTGCTGCTGTCCAGGCTGAGTGGGATCGCTTCATTGAATCCGGATGGGCCGTACTTTCACTGGCGCTTGCACTCGGAATTGCCGCAGCCGTGGTACTGCGAGGGGTTCGGCTAGGTATCGAGCGCGTATGCCTGATCTTGGTTCCGGCCCTGTTTATTCTTCTGGCGATTGCGGCTGTACGCTCACTTCTTTTACCCGGAGCGCAGGCTGGGCTTGCACATCTTTTCAAACCAGATTTCCGGCCTTTGCTCGGGTACCGTGTCTGGCTGGAAGCTTTTACACAGTCCGCCTGGTCGACGGGCGCGGGTTGGGGACTGTTGCTCGTGTATGCCGGGTATTCCCGCAAAAAGGAAGACGCCGTGCTGGGTTCTTTCATCACCGGCTTCGGAAACAATGCGGCGTCACTACTCGCTGCTTTGGCTGTTGTCCCGGCAGTCTTCGCGTTGGCGCCGGCTGGAAAGGCGCTAGAGATTACCGCCGCGGGAAACGAGGGTCTGGCTTTTGTATGGATCCCAAGATTGTTTCTTGGTGGTCGGATGGCGGGAGGGAGCTTGCTTCTGGTAGTCTTTTTTGCTGCGCTTGCGCTGGCGGCTCTCAGTTCTTTGATCGCCATGGTTGAATTGGCGGCTCGCACTTTAACCGACATAGGTGTGCGACGCAGGCGGGCGATCATGATCGTCGCTTTTGTTGGGTTTTGCCTGGGACTTCCTTCGGCCGTGAAAATATCCTTTTTCAAGAACCAGGATTGGGTCTGGGGTTTGGGACTGTTGATCTCCGGTGCGCTGTTTGCCCTGGGCACGATTCGATACGGTGTTAGTCGATTGCGCAGAGAGAACAACGCTGGTGGACAGGGAACCTACCTGGGGCCATGGTTTGATTTAGTCGTTCTGGTTGTCATTCCGACAGCTTTTCTGGCGATGCTTGGATGGTGGTTTTACCAGTCTGCGCAGTGGAGCCCCGGGGGCTGGTTGGATCCGCAGGCCGTATTTTCAGTGGGAACTTGTCTTGCGCAATGGGGTGGGGCTCTGGTTTTACTGCTGGTATTCAATCGTTTTCTGGCGCGCAGGGCAGAGTCTGCGATCACTGGTCAACAGGACGTGGAGAGTGACTCGTGAGTGTCGGCGCCTGGATCCTGATGGTAGTGATTCTGACGATCGTGTGGGGCGGAGCGGCACTGACGCTCATTGCGGCCTGGCGCCAGGAGAGGCGCCAAAACGGTAAGGGCTGATTTAGGTATGCGAGACTATTTTATTGGTGTTGCTCGCAAGGCGGCCTTGCCGTTTTTTACATACACCTGAAACTTGACCGAGCGGCACTTGTAACGCTCCTTGAGATCGTTCGTGTTCTTGCGCAGCTTCTCTGAGAAACGATCGTAAGTCAGGCCTGCCGTGGACTCTTTGCATTGCTTCTTTGTGTCAACAAATTGGTCGAAGACTTCCTTGAAATGCGCGTCTGCGGCCAAACCAGGTTTCCCTGATGTCGGGGACACGGGAGGTCTGGGCAGTCCTGAAGGCGGAGCGGGAGGGGGAGGAATCGATGCCGGGGACGATTCAAGACCCGGATCGTCTCCTTGTATCAGGTTGAGCAACTCGTTGGGGACCTGGGCGATCACCGTCGCATCCGGTTGATAGTCGGAAGAGGTGATCTGTTTATCCTCGCCATCGTCGAGATCTGGTGGTGGTTCAAAACCCGCTGATTCGGATTCAATCATGGGAGGCGGTGTCGGCGCGGGGGGAATTTCAGGGGCCACGAAAGCCGGTCTTTCTGCCGGCCGCACAGGTGGCCGGCTTGTCCCCGGGCGAGCCATGGCAGGAACGAAAGTTTCGACCTCACGCGTCTCTTCTTGTCCATCGAACATCCCGGCCAGCTCGCCGGGAAGCTCAACTCTGGGCCCTGTCGGCTTAGTCGCAGGGCGTTCGGGAACCGCAGGAGGAGGAACGGCAGGCACCGAAACAGGCGGCTCGGGTTCGCTCACGGCTTCGGGAGGAGTGCTTTGTGCGCTCTCCCCAAGCAGGCTCTCGAAATCAAGAGTTGATGGAGAAGCTGGGGGCTGAGAAGCTGGAGGCTGAGAAGCTGGAGGCTGAGAAACTGGAGGCCCAGAAGCCCTGGCCGGCTTACTGGCTGGAGTTTCCAGGGGTGTCTCGACCTTGCCGGAAAGGGCGCCCGACAGGAACGAAGAATCGGCATGCGCGCCCGCCTGGTTCGAACCGTTTGTCGCAAGTCGCTGGATGTCCCTGGCGAGTTCTGCCATGCTACCCGAGAAAGAATCTGCATTGAGCGAAGTCGAACTACCTTCCGCCAGTAGCTTGACACTGTCAAGCAGACGAGAAATTTCCTTTTCGGTATTATTGCCGGAAAGGAGCAAGCTAATCAGGATGCCGAAGATCAGCAGGGCGGCCAAGGCCATGAAAAGCATTTTTTGGGCATTTGCCAGCGGCTCCACCAGGCCGGCCAAGGGCAGAGCGATCACCAGGCGTAACGGGTCCGTGCCTCCGGGCAGGCTCATGATCTTGGCTGCATAAGCGTCTTTCAGGTCTGAAAACAGCGGTGTTTTCTCGAGTTGGCCAAAGCGCACTATTTCATTCTTGTCAAGATTGGATACGAGTGAAGCCGTTCCATTACCTTCGATGGTTGCGGCCACGATCTTGCCGCCGGCGAAAAGGACGGCCTGCAGCCCCGTCCCATGGACAAGTTGTCCAAGCGATGTCGCATCGATCTCGGCTGTGGACATCAGACATCCCGCAATAGCGCCTGAAGTCGACAGGATCGGAACCACAGCTACCTGCTGAACCTTGCCGGATAGCGTATAGAACCCGTCACGCGACACGCCCTTGAGGCACTCGGCAACGGCGGGAAGTCCTTTCAAGGAACTTCCGAACTTCTTGTCATCCGGGGCACGAGCTACCAGCAGTCCATCTTGCGATAGCGCCAGAATCCGGTCGAGTTTGTGCAACTTGCGAAACTCGGTAAGAACGGGAACCAGTTTCGAATGAGAATCCTTGAGTAAGTTCGAAAGCTCCTCTTGGGAAGTGCCGTCGGCCACATGACCGATTTTTCCTAAAGCAACCGAGAGCTTCTGATCACGAGCGTGAAAAGACAACTTCTGGATCAATTCGAATGCCCTGACCCGTAACAGGTCGAGCATCTCCAACTCAACTCCAGTAAATTGCGACTCGATTCGAGATTGGACTTCTTTTTGATAGAGTCGATTCAGCCCGTAAACCGCTCCGGCTCCGGATGCTCCGACAATGAGTATGACGACGATGACCGCCTTGACTCTCGACATTTAGGATCCTCTTTAAGTTCTATTCGTCTTCTATTTCTATCTCTGGTTCCACGTTCTCGAATGCGGGTTTGCTGCCTTTGTTCGTTTTCGGATTTGGAGGCTTCTTAACTGCAGGTGGTTTTTTCTCGGTCGGAGGCTTCTTCACAACCGGGGGTTTCTTCTCGGCAGGTGGATTCTTCTCGACCGGAGGTTTCTTCACTAGCGGAGGTTTCTTCACTAGCGGAGGTTTTTTCACTACCGGAGGTTTCTTTTCCACCGGAGGCTTTTTCACAACCGGTGGTTTTTCCTCGACAGGGGGCTTCTTTTCGATGGGTGGTTCCCCGCCGCTGGTCTCGGCTTCTACCCCTTTTGAAGGCTTCTTTTCTGCGATACCCATGGCAACCTTCAATGTGCCCGAGGCCGGAACGCTGATGTCCTGCTCCCAGCGAAACTTTCCCTTATAAAAAGCTTTTACCTTGTAGCTGCCAGCCGGAACCCGGCTGAATGTGAAACGGCCATGCGCGTCTGCCCTGGTGTATAGTGACTGTCCCAAGACAAGAATAGTGGTTCGCATGAACGGATAATGTGCGCAGCCGACCACGGAAGCCCCCGGCGATATGAAGCGCTGCTCATGCGGCTTGCCGGCCTGCAATCCTGAAAACTGGAAGGTATTTGTGCCCTTGGCGGTGCAAGAATAGGGGTGTTCATCCAGGTTTTTAAAGGTCAGGCTGCTCTCGGTCCGGATTGTAACAAGGTCTGAACTGAAAGCGTATCCCGATATTTCAACCTCTTGGCTCGAGTCTTCCGTTTTCTGTTCGCCCAACTGTTCTCCCTGGAGCACGACAACGACGGGAGCATATGACCCATTTCCTTCAGCCGTTGTCTCGGCCGAGCCCAAACGCCAAAAACATGTATCAAGAGCGCGGCTGCGAGAGACTCCGGGCCGGACCACTCCGGAGATGTTGCCAGCATAAGCACCGCCGCCAAGCAGGCAGACGGCAAGGAAAAACGGAGATAAACGCATAGAACTACTCCAATCCCGACTTTGGCAGAAGATATGTTAAAGCTATTATAATGTCAAGTTGCGATAAACACGCATTATTTCCGATGCTGGATTTATACGCAGGAAATACACACGTTTGACAGCCAGCTGGCTTTGAAGTACACGGCCTGTGATGATCTCTGCCTGGCTGAAACTCCTGCGCCCGACCCATTGGGTGAAGAATCTATTTGTCCTGGCACCTGTTTTGTTCGCGCGCGGGCTATTCACCGCCAACTTGTTTCTTACGGCCTTGCTGGCCTGTGGAATATTTTGCGTGCTCAGTTCCAGCGTCTACATAATCAATGACGTCATGGATGCCGAACAGGATCGTAGCCATCCGCTAAAATCTCACCGTCCAGTGGCATGCGGCCTTATCGATCCGGGCCGGGCAATTGTGGTTGGCATCCTTTTGGCCTTGGGATCCTTGTTGCCGGCATTCGCTCTCGACACCGGCTTTGGTCTTCTCGGCACCACTTACCTGGCCGTCAATCTCCTTTACTCACGCTGGTTGAAACGCCTGGCATTTGTGGATGTTGCAGTCATAGCCTTTGGATTCGTGCTGCGCGTCATTTCCGGCTCTTTGGCAATCGGCGTTGCGTTTTCCAGCTGGCTTGTTGTTTGCACATTTTGTCTGGCCTCTCTTTTAGCCATCGGTAAGAGACGGCACGAGCTGGAGATTTGCGGAAAAGATGGCCAGGTGGGTCGGCAGTCTCTTACGGGTTACACGCGGGCGTCGCTACGCTGGACGGAGTGGATCCTCGCTGGCGTGACAGTTGCCGCTTACATAGCCTACACCTTGGCGCCTGGCACGCGTGCCAAATTTGGCAGCTTTCACCTCCTGTACACTTTGCCCTTTCCCGTCTTTGGGATCGTGCGCTACCTCAGGCTGGTCGTTACCAGGCGCGAAAAAGTACCAACAGAAGCTCTGGTGACCGATATTCCGTCGCTTATTAACCTTGCTGGTTGGGTCGTTACGGTAGTTCTGATTATCTATGACGTCGTCTAGCCCAACTTGTTGCCGGAAGAAGTTGGGCTGAGCTCCAGAGGTCCAGGGGAAAGCATCTCGCCGTCTGGAAAGCGATGCAGGCTCAGGCGGCCATCGCACAATTGCAGGTAGCTGCCGCCGATAACTGCTGGACCCGGGTTGGCAACTGCCAGATCTCCCACTTGTTCGAGAAGCGGCTTGTGGGTATGCGCAAAGATCGAAGCAGTCGCCCCGTTTGCAAGGCCCTCCTCAATGGCCCGGGCTCTGGCAGTGGCGGATTCGTTCATCCTGCCCGGCCACGTTTTCAGGCGACTGAGATTCGCGAAAGCCAGTGCGAAATTGAACACAAATTCATCTGAGAGCAGATGATCCCGTAGAAAACGCAGAACGGAACCCTGCAGAAGTCTGCGCAACATACGTGTGCCGAAATCCATGCGGCTGGTGCGATCACCGTGCATCAGGCGAAAAATGCTGCCGTCGATCGTCAGGTTGGCGGGGCCGGGCCAGATGGAAGCCCGATCCAGGCCAGGAGTATCGGCGCACAGATCGAAATCATGATTGCCCTCGATATAATACAGTGGTGAAAACCCGTCCAGGGTACTCAGAATCTCCCTGTAATTCGTGTTTGCCGTGCGATTGAAGCCGGCCATGAAGTCGAAAAGATCGCCGAGGATTACCAGTGCCATCCGCCTGGAAGCCCGCTCACGAAGAAAACTGACAAGTGCCCGTTGGTTTTCATCGCCAGGACCTCTCAGATGGGCGTCCGCCAAAAACAGGACCTGTTGTCCGCCGCTCATCGTCCCTGCCGCCTGTTTTTTACCATGTAGGCCATGCCGGTGTACGGAATTCCCAACTCGATACACTTCTTCTCACGATGGGAGCGCAGGCCGCCCATCCACTCGTCGTGAACGAGGGCTGCGTCGATCTCCCTGAAGATTTCGCTATCCGAGAACAAGGCGCGGATCTCGGCGGCCAGGTCGGGTACATCTGTTTGCAGGTATATCCAACCGCCGTTTACGAGAAGCGATGCCAGTTGATCAATCATTGCCGGCCGGATCAAGCGGCGTTTGCGGTGGCGTTTCTTCCACCAGGGATCGGGGTGATGGATCGTGAAGGCACTGATGCTGTCTCGTTGAAACAGGATCGGTAAGTCCTCCTGGATGTCGCAGCGGATTGCGCACAAGTTGTTGATATTTTCCTCCCGGCAGCGGTCCTGAAGCTGATCGATCCACTTCCTGCGCGAATCCAGCGCGACGACGTTTATCTCGGGCCGATCGATCGCTACCTGCCAGGCGTAATCTCCACGACCGCAGCCCAAGTTGACCTCGATCGGCGCGGAGCGCCCGAATATCGCCAGCCAGTCGGGTTGCGACGGAAAAACGTTGCGCTGCAGTGCGTTTCTTTTGAGTGACTTCATGGTTGTGGACTATTGAGCAACGCGACGTTTGCGGGCATCCCGTGAATGCGGGAAGCCGCGGTTCCCGCTACTGCCCGGTTCGACTCAGGCGGGCTGCCAATAATTGGTAGTTGAAGTCTACGACCTTGAATCGCGTGCTGCCTTTTTCTTTTTTCACCAGGTCTTCTATGGCTTCAATGGGTTTCTTGGAGTTGATCTTGCCGAGCGCCCAGATGACAGCGAAACGAACGTTCTCCGATCCATCACTCATGGCCTTGATCATAGCGTCGACCGCCTGGGTGTCCTTCAGACGACCCAATTCATAAGCCGCCTTTTCGCGAACAGCCGCCTGCTTGTCGCCCAACTTGCCGATCCAGCAGTTTACGTTCTGCTTGCACTGCTGATAGGCCTCGATTCGCTTGATGCTCTCTTCAACCGACTTGTGGACGGTCAAGTCCCGCTGGGTTTCGAGTAGTTTTTTCAACTCGGGCAAGACCTCATCGGTTCCAAGGTTGCCGATAGCTTCGATCAGAGGCGCGCGGGTCTTGGGATGCTCGCCGGTAGTCGCATACTTGAGCAACTCTTTGATCATCGAGCGATCGCCGATGTAGTTGATTGCAGTGGCACAAATGGTACGCACATCCCAGAGTTCTTCTTCGAGGTATTTGACCGTAATGGGCAAGCCCTTCGGATCGCCGATAGCGCCCAACGCATTGATCAACCGGGTCATTACCAGCAGGCGGTTCGTCTTCTCTTCCCACTTCGAGACCTTATCAACCATCTGCAACAGGGGCTCGACGGCCTTTTCGCTGCCAATATCGCCCAGTACCTTGGCCGAGTTGCTCTCGAGTGCCCCCGCCAGAACTTCCATGTTTTCCTCGGTCAGCCTCTTGGCTTGCATGTTTTTGCCGTTCATGCACTTGACCAGTGGAGCAATGGCCGGTTCGCCAATCTTGACCAGCGCCAGGCCGGCCTGGAAGAAGAAAAAGGCCTTGTCCCGATAAAGCGAGAGAACCAGAGAGTCAACCGCCTTGGGATCGCCGATCTCACCAAGAGCATAAATGGCGTTCATCCTGATGATCTTATGTGTCCCGGGATCTTCCGACAAGCGCAGCAACTCGTCTACGGCTTCCTTGGCCTTGAGCTTGCCCAAGGATCTGATAGCGGCACGCTGGACGTTGGCTTCCTTGGTCGTCTTCGCCAGGCGCATCAGTGGTTGTATTGCGGCTTGGTCTCCGAGAGTTCCAAGCGCCGAGGCTATCTTCTGGTTGGCTCGGTTGGTTCTTTTCGCCTTGTGGCCGTTCTTGTTTGGTCCAACTGTGTAGTCGATCGCGGCCAGTAGTGGCTTGACGGCGGCTTTGGTTTTCCACTTTCCAAAAATCTCTGCAATCTTCTCACGATACTCAGGTTTGTTGGCGGAGGATGAGAAGACTTCGATAAGCGCCGCCTCGGCCTTCTTGTCGTCTATCTGCTTTATATTGTCTATAGCCTTTCCCGCCTGCTCCGGATCCTTCAGAGCCTCGATCCAGCAGTCGGCGTCCTGGCCGGGCTTGCACTTCTTTTGGCAGGCCGGAAGCGTCAACAGGAACAATATCACTACCAGCGTTACACTTCGCCAAGTCATCGGATGCCCCCTTTCGCAGGGTAACGTGACAATAATAATAGTTCTCTTGATATCAGGTGATTGCATTGTTTACGGGCGGTGTCAAGCGTGAAATTGTTCCGCTGCCGACAGATACCGCTTGAGGCGGCTGGAAAGAATATTGCATTGAAAAATATCTTGAGAGCTTGCGGCATTTGTGGTACTTCAAAAAAATAGTGCAAGACATAAGGTCAGACAGCATGAAGGTTTACATTCGCTGGTCGCTTGCGTCGTTGATTGTGCTTTCGCTGCTGGTTGTTATGGTTCCGGCCAGGGCGGCGGGAGACAAGATCGCCTTTCTCTCTGGAAAACTGAGGGAGACGTCGAGCTTCAAGGTGCGACTCAAGGCTGCGGTTCTACTGGGACGAATGTCCGACCCACGGGCCGTGAAGCCCTTGTCCGATGCCCTGGACGACGAGAACTACGTTGTCAGGGGCGCAGCCGCCAGGGCTCTGGGAAATCTGGGCCACCCTTTGGCGGTCAGCGCTGTCGAGCCATTGCTCAACCTGGTTGGCGATGAAGAGCCATTTGTCCGCAAGGAGGCCAAGCGGGCTTTGCAGCGCTTGGCCGGCGAGAAGTCGCTTGACTACTTTGTTTCAGCTTTGAGCAATGAAAACGCCAGTATTCGACTGGCGGCCGTACACGTGCTCTCTACCATGAAAATGAGCCAGGCCCGTGCGGCGATTATTCCTGTTCTCGGAGATAGCGACGAAGAGGTGCGGGCCGAGGCAATCGTGGCTTTCAAGGGACTCGGCCTGGAAGAGCTTACAGATCTGCTCAACACTGCACTGGGGTCACAGGATAACTATAAGGTGCAGGCGACTGCGGCCAGCCTGGTCGGCGAGTTGAAGATATCAGCATTGATGGGTAAGCTCGCGGACCTACTTGTTCGCGACGACGTTGTGCCAGAAGTGAAGCGGGAAGCCACCGAATCGCTGATCCAGATGAAAGATGAAATCGATGTCGAAAAGGCTCTATTAGAGCTGAAGGCGGATAACCGCTCGCTGCGTGACAGGGCAATCAAATTGCTCGGTATCAATGGCGGGCGCAAGGCGGTAGATGCGCTAATGGCGCTGCTCAAGGATCCCGATGCTTTCGTTCGCCGGCGTGCAATAATCGCTTTGGGAGACGCAGGCGACCCTCGCGCGATATCCTCGCTGGAGTATCTTCTGAAAAACGAAGAAACACCGAGACTGCGCGAGCAAATCAAACGCACCCTCAGGAAATTGAAACCATAATAGTAAGTTGTCGGCTAGGAGGCGATCTTCCTTCGCCGGGCGATATCCAGTAACTGACCGCTGCTTAGCTTGTCCAGTTGCTGGCGGTAACCCTTGTCTTCCACTTTCTTCGAGCCTGCCCGTGACTCGACCAGCGTCTTGATCAGCTTGTCCCGGCCGCCGAAGCGCTCCTTGAGCGATTGTTCTCTTTCAAGGAGGATCATGAGCTTCTTGTTACTCTGGGCGCGCAGCTTCTTCTTGAGCTGATCCTTTGTCAGGTTGGCGGGGCGCTTTACCAGGACCATGATCTGCTCGACTAGCTTGTCCTTGCTGCCGAAACGCTCTCTTGCCTGCTGTAATGGAGTCTTTTTCATTTGATCACCTTTCTATTTCGCAGAAGCGGGTACCACAACGCCGCTTTTAGGGCAAGCATTTTATTGAAAAAGCTCCCGGAAGCCAATAGCATGATCGCCGGAAGGAGAGCGAGATGTCGCTGTTTGTCTGCCGAATCGGACTATTACTGATTTACCTGGCGGCTGCCGGCCCGGGAAATTCTGGTCATGAGTTCGAACTGGAGGCGGATACCCAGGGACTAGTAATCGAAACTCACAACCGGCATCCGACGGCCATGTCCGGCCCGGGTCTTCCGGGAGAAGTCAGCTATACCGGCGACTTTATTTCGGGCTTCTTGGATCCAAGCCAATGCGCGGATGTTCGCAGGCTTTATCCAGGCGTCTTTTGTTTGCCGAAAGAAACATCCGACACGAGGCGCCTGGTGGTCGTACTGGATCCCGGGCACGGCGGCAAGCAAACCGGGGCAATCGGCAAGAAGGGAACAATCGAAAAGAACGTAACACTGGATGTTGCACGCTTGACGCGTGAGAGACTGTCTAGTGTTTCGGGCGTCGAGGTGCTCATGACGCGCCTGGAAGATGAGGACATTCCGCTCTGGGACAGGGTGGATATGGCCAACGAGGTCCGAGCGGATATTTTTATTAGCATTCACGCCAACGCTTTTCCAAAGGCCAGCTTGGGCGGGGTGGAGACTTTCTTTCATTCGATCGAGGCCTCCGGCGAAGAGGCTAAGCGAGTTGCCGATTACGAGAACGAGCCGGCTGCGGGCCAGTCCGGCAGGGTCGGGGATACTCTGGGATTCATTCTTCAGGATATCCAGCAGGCCGAAAGACTTCGTGATTCCAGTCGCCTGGCCTACCTGATGCAGGCCGAGTTGGCCCGAGCCCTGCCCTTCGAGAACCGCGGTGTCATGCAGGCGGATTTCGTCGTATTACGCGCAACCCGTATGGCCTCGGTGCTCTTAGAACTGGGCTTTCTCACCAATCCCGGTGACGAGAAAGTTTTGAGGACCGCTGTGGCCAGGAAGGACATTGCCGAGGCAATCCTGCGTGGAGTTTTGGCTTACCGCAAG